>Ga0209184_1000395_pt1 | contig 48357 bp, 40 predicted proteins | sample EN8Hudsemesocosm_2_FD_184627 | JGI IMG/M metagenome (GOLD analysis project Ga0209184, IMG submission 184627) | Methane-oxidizing microbial communities from mesocosms in the Hudson Canyon - EN8C Hudson Canyon (SPAdes) (version 2) | ecosystem: Environmental > Aquatic > Marine > Cold seeps | place... | reverse complement strand
AGCAAGTATTAAAGCTTCAGATGTGTATTGCAAAATCAACCAGAAAAAGGTTGGTGGGTAACGTTATATGCCTTAGTGGAGGCTTGAGCCGTATGCAGTGAAAGTTGCACGTACGGTTCTCAGGAGGGCGACACCTGGTAACAGGTGTCGCCTATCCGACCCAAACCGCCATAGAATCGAATTATGTTTCAATAATTATTGCCCTACATAGGCATATTTGTTTAGTATGAAAACAACAATAAAAACATAAAAAAAAGCAGCCATTAGACTGTTTTTTTACTGAACAAATCTCGTAAGTATTTTCCATGTTTTTTAAATTACATTCAATCTTCATTAGAAATTTTGTATGGATAATGCCGCGTTAAGGTGCGGCAAGCGTTTGGAGTCACTCTTAAATGCTTTACCCCAAAATGGTGAATTGCATACATGGAACACACTATAATTATTTATAATTTTTTTATTCTTTATTTTATATGCACTTACAAAACACAACTCAAAGAGAGTTTTATTCTATCTTAATAATAACACTCACGGAGCCCTTTATTACCCCCACTTTTAATTAACAATACACGATTAAAAAACCGTGGATTTTCAAAGTGTTAGTTTTTGACATTTACTAATTAGTCTATATATTTACCTCGATATTCATTTGTGCTTAGAGGTTATAATGTCAAGAAAAAGAACGCTAAAAAGAAGGAATGCTAGAAAAGACAAAAAAGCAGCGGCTAAAAAGACAAACAATAAAAACATAAATTATCTAAGCGACTGGATTGACGCTCAACTAACTCTTAGAACCAGAATGCTTGATCATATAAAATCTTCCGTAATACCCTTATCAATAATTTCTCAGTCATCTGAAGGGGAAATATTCATGATGGAAGTTGATTTATTAAACAAATACTATAACTTACCTATCGAATCCTTACTGGATGAAGCTTCTGACAAAGATGTAAGTAGATTAAATGATTTTATATCCCTAAATTCAGGAAAAAAACTAGCTGGCTACCTTGAGAGAGATATCCCACTCTATACATTTGCGTTCTCGCTCGATGAGTTGGGACTTCAAGAAGCTTAACGCTAAACTTAAATATTTGATTTAACTTTGTTGCTAAACCTTCTACCCCAAAGTGTTGCAAAATCTACACAGCTTCACGCTAGGCCGCATTTTTTCGTTTAATGATTAGCTAGAATTGCTCGATTTGTGCAACAGAATAGTAGAGAACTGTTGCATTTTTGATTTGTTTATCACTCTTTGGTTTCTTCTAATAATTGTAGCACAGCTATCAAATGCTGATGTAGGGCCATATTAGATTGAGTGAAACAATGTAAAGCATCACGTCTTTTAACCTTATTGATTGCACCACTTCCTGATATTGATTCTAGCTCCAAATACATATCCGCCACATTAGTACTACCGTCTTCATTTAGGCAAATATTGATACTTACAGGTCCAAGTGGGTTATGAGCAAAGCTATTACGAATATGCATAACATTTTTAAAGTGGTCCCACTTTATGGAGGGCCATTTATTAAGGGTGTGCAGATGACGATAGATTTTTACTTTCGATGACAAATTAACGATATGACAACTCAAAATAACATTCGATAAAAATTCATTTTTTTTGCTGTTTGAAATATTCAAAAATTTAACAATGATTGACTGTAATTTTTATTCGATTTCATTCGTTCTTTCAATAACATAAGCTGTTTCAGCTCGCTCCTGACTAAACTTAAGATTTGGTTTCCAATCATCCGTCATTGATTACTTTCCTTATATTTATCTTTCTTATTACCGAGTTCTTTTAACCAGACTGCAACAGACTTACCGTCAATTAGTTAATGACGCTAGGGGATTTAATCTTATAAAGTTATAACTCCTGAATGCCCATAAAGGCATTCAAAATGGAGCTTTATCCTAAGTTCCTTATCACGATATTGATTCCAGAAATCAGTGGATTGTGAATTATCTTTAAATTTACCTTTAAAGATAATTGTAGTTTCGTCTTTTGATATATACATATCTTCATTGAACCTAGTAATTAAGAAGTCATCTTCAACACCTTGATTAATATCATACAACTTATCTACCCTAGCAGAGTACTCTTCAAAACTGATAGCCTGTCCATTAATGAAATAATCTACTTTTTTAACACAAGCAGTGCCTAACCCTTTATTAGAAATTTTATAAAAAAACATCCCATTAATTAATTCGTTTTCTGTACCTAACTTTGGCTGCACTGAAAGTTTGTTATGTTTTCTAGTTATATATCCTTGCCATATAGTAAGCCCTAATGCGCATAATGAAATCACTATTACAGCAACTGTTGTAATTACATAAAATTCTTCTCTAGTCATTTTACGTCCTTATATTTAGCTTTCTTATTACCTAGCTCTTTTAACCAAGCTACAACCGATTTACCGTCTAGTGTCACAAATACCACTTAGCGGTCATAAAGAGTTAACATCAAAATAATGTTTCGGATTAGATTTTGGGCTCGATAGGACAGTTTTAATCAGCGAACAATCGTTAAATAAAATATAGAGCAAGGCGGCACTGAGGCAACGATGAGCATAAATAGTTAAATTTCTAACCTTTACCAATAAATTCCTTTACAAACTTCAAGTTTTTAAGCTGCTGATCAATACTTTGTAATTCTGTTGGTAAAGAAATAAAGTCAATAATTTTTTTTAATTCATCATATCCGAATGGATTATTAATGAAAAACTTCAACATGTCATCAATATACAAGCATAAATTAAAATTTTTCATTTCTACATTAAATGGTTTTACTCCAGCATGAACATTTATATTTCTTGCTTGTCTGAGAGAGTTAAGTGTTTCCTTTGTAACAGCTCTATTCTCATAGAAGAACGATACCCGTTTTACTATCATTTTTGTTTCGTCTGATTTTACTATTTTTTCAATGACTGACCAAAGCTTCATAAACCTAAATTCTTGTTCTATGTGATCAAGAGCATTTATATAACTTCTAAGTGAACCTAGCAAATGTTCAGAAAATGGGCTTTTATTTATTCTTTTAATAAATTCTGTCAAACTTGACTCGGCTAATTCAAAGTTTGTTATTCTTATTGTCTTTTTATTTTTGAATTGTGGTTCATACCAAATGTTACCCCAAGCTTGAGCTCCATTCTCTAAGTGTAAAGTATGAACTTGTCCTAAAGATAGAATGCTATTACTTGAATATTTATGCTCATCTTTAGGGGAAAACATTTGAATGCTTTTCTTGAAGTTAAGCTGTAAGAGCGCTCTTATGGTATCTAGTGCCCCAATACTATTTTTGAAAGCTGTTTTAACATCTGAAGCATTTACAGAAATAATGACAAAGACATAGTTATCTTGCTCTGATAAATCTAATTCTTTATGTTTTGTTATTAACTTAGTCCGCGCATTTTTATATTTTACTGGAATTTCTCGATAGAAACTAATAACACAACCATTTAAAGATCGTCTTTTAGGAATGCAATTTGTGTTTAGACTCATAGAAGTTAATAAGTAATATTTTTCTAAAGTTTTTCTGCTTTCATCACAACTACTTTCAAATCGAGATAAGATAGTATCAGCTTTGGTTAGCTTGTTACTTTTGAATGCGAATGTCACTGCCTCTTTGAACTTGTGGAATAGGACTTCATGATCTAAATCGTAAGGATGAATTACTTTACTGAATAATGCATCTATCTGAAATTCAACACCCATTCTATAACCGACCCCTCCATCGTCAGTAGAATTAAAATAAGTTTTAATGTCGGAAATTAGAGCGTGTGGGGACTGCCCTCTATTATTACATTGTGGGCAAAGCCCTTTATTTTTCCATTTTACTCTCAAAATCCATTCCTTACTGAGTAAGCTAATATTGAGTTTCCCATTTTTAATTGTCTTGAAATATCTTTCTCTTCCTTTTCACTGGGATTACACCAGATCATCAGCAGGTTTGACCTGTAAGGGAGGTGGAACTCCCAAAACGTAATGACATCTTTTAGTTTTATAGCAAATGACTTAGTTTCTCTTAAAACCTTAATAACCATAAGCATACCCTCCTTAGGTTGAGTTGATAGATAACCGATTAGTTCTGAAAGTAAAAATTGCACCAAAAAATTGGTGGGTTCCCACGTAACAAAGATCAAGCCTGTCATCATCAGTCTCAGGAGGCCACCTCTGAGAGACGCTATTGGGCGTTTCGACTATAAAAAATATAACATCTTATTGTGTAAACGTCTTAAAAAACTGATTCAAAAAAACATTAGAAAATATACGGCAAATATTTTAAAGCTAACGTCTGTTTTGCGCACAAAGTGATCCTATTTTCTAAGGCGAAATGTGCCCCGAACCGCCATAGAAACTTGTGAGGAAAAAGATTTTTTAGACTATAAACTCTATGGCGGAAACGCCCCCCAAGCGCCTTAGAAAATTAATTTTGGGATCTAACCACAAAGGCGGAATTGCCCCCTCTACGAGGTAAATTTCAATTTGAAATCAAACCTCGTAATCATCTATATTTTTCAATATTCTATTCACGCTCAAATAATGCAGCAATTCCTTGACCACCACCAATGCACATAGATACTACCGCATATTTACCTGCTGTTCGTTTAAGTTCATACAAAGCTTTTACTGTAATAACAGATCCCGTTGCGCCAATAGGATGACCCAATGAAATGCCAGAGCCGTTAGGATTGACTTTAGCAGGGTTAATCTTTAAATCTTTCACGACAGCCAAAGCTTGTGATGCAAATGCCTCGTTAATTTCCCACACATCAATATCATCAACAGACAAGTTAGCTTTTTCCAATAACGTTTTGATTGCAGGTACAGGGCCTATGCCCATATATTTTGGCTCAACACCAGCAAATGCATAACTTACGAGTTTAGCCATAGGTTTAAGACCTTTGGCTTCAGCAACAGATTTGTCCATCATCACAATTGCTGCTGCTGCATCATTAATACCAGAGGCATTACCAGCAGTTACAGAGCCGTCTTTTTTAAATGCTGGGCGTAATTTAGAAAAGTTCTCTGGTTTTGCATCAAAACGCACATGCTCATCTTGCTCAAAAATAGTAACGCCTGTACGGGTTTTTAATTCAACAGGTAATATTTGCTCAACAAAACGTTTGTCATTAATGGCCTGCTCTGCACGTTTATGGCTTTCAAGTGCTAACGCATCTTGCTCTTCACGTGAAATTTCCCATTTATCGGCAACATTTTCAGCGGTAATGCCCATGTGCGTATCATCAACAGGACAGGTTAAGGCGCCCACCATAGGATCAACCATATTGGTATCGCCCATACGAATACCAAAACGAGCTTTAGGTACCCAATAAGGCGCCCTGCTCATTGATTCGGCGCCACCAGCAACAGCAACATCACAATCACCAAGCAAGATTAATTGTGCTGCTGAAATAATAGATTGCAAACCTGAACCACATAAACGGTTAACGGTTACTGCCGGCGTTGTTTCTGGTAAGCCGCCTTTAAGCGCTGCTGAGCGGCTCATGTACATGTCTTTTCTATCTGAATGGGTAACACTGCCGATAACACAGTGACCAACATCATCACTATCAATTCCAGCTCGTTGTACCGCTTCTTTTATTACTAATCCCGCTAAATCTGTTGGCGCAATATCTTTCAAGCTACCACCATATTCACCAATAGCGGTTCTAACACCACTGACAATAACTACTTCTCTTTTATTCATGTTGAAAAATCTCTCATTAATATTTCGTTAAATTTACTGTGCTAAAACTGCATTTCAGGGACATTGTCAGACACCACTAACTCACCTGCAGTAAGCCTAATAATTTCCTCTACTGAAACGCCCGGAGCACGCTCTAATAGATGAAACTTACCGTCTTTGATTTCAATAAAGGCTAAATCTGTCAGAACTTTTTTAATACAGCCTTTACCAGTAAGTGGTAAAGAACAATTAGTTAGTAGTTTTGATTCACCGTGTTTTGAAGCATGGGTCATGGTAACGATGATATTATCAGCGCCAGCAACTAAATCCATGGCACCGCCCATGCCTTTAATTAATTTACCGGGGACCATATAAGAAGCAATATTACCGTTTACATCCACTTCAAAAGCGCCAAGTACAGTTAAATCAACATGACCGCCACGGATCATGGCAAAAGACTCGGCCGAGTCGAATATTGATGCCCCCGTTGCCATCGTTACCGTTTGTTTACCAGCATTGATTAAGTCCGCATCTATTTCCTCTTCTGTTGGAAATTGCCCCATGCCGAGTAAGCCATTTTCCGATTGCAGCATCACTTCCATACCATCAGGTACATAGTTAGCTACAAGGGTTGGAATGCCTATACCTAGGTTAACGTAATAACCATCTTGTAATTCACGAGCAACACGTTGTGCTATTTGATCTCTTGATAGAGCCATGATTATTCTCCTGCAGGTCGAGTGGTGCGTTGTTCAATACGCTTTTCAAAGGTGCCTTGAATTAAGCGATTAACATAGATACCTGGGGTATGAATTTCATCAGGGTTTAACTCTCCTGGCTCGACAATTTCTTCCACCTCAACTACGGTAATTTTGCCTGCAGTTGCTGCCATAGGGTTAAAGTTACGGGCTGTTTTTCTAAAAATAAGATTGCCATATTTGTCAGCCTTCCACGCTTTTACAATGGCAAAATCACCGGTAATAGCTTCTTCTAAAATATAATCTCGGCCATTGAACTGACGTTCATCTTTACCCTCTGCGACAGGTGTACCTACACCAGTTGCCGTGTAAAAAGCAGGAATTCCGGCACCACCAGCACGCATTTTTTCGGCTAAAGTGCCTTGCGGCGTTAATTCAACCTCTAATTCTCCTGACATCATTTGTCGTTCAAATTCAGCATTTTCGCCAACATAAGAGGCAATTATTTTTTTAATTTGACGATCCGGTAGTAGCACACCTAAGCCAAAATCATCAACACCACAGTTATTTGATACCAGTGTGATCCCTTTACTGCCCTTGCGTTTGATTTCACTAATTAGGTTTTCTGGAATGCCACACAAGCCAAAACCACCTGAGATAACGGTCATGTTATCTGTTAGTCCTGCCATTGCCTCTTCATAGCTATTCACTACTTTATTAAATCCTGCCATGTCATTTTACTTATGTTGTTATATTGAACACTCAGCATCATACAATTGTATAATTTTGTAAAATTGATTAATATTAACGATTGATAAATTTTATTTATAACTCTGGTATTCATAGATGAATATAACCATCAAGCAAATTCGCGCATTTCTTGCTGTTGTTGAAGTAAATAGCTTTGCCGAGGCGTCTGAGCTGCTGCATATTTCACAACCAGCCTTAAGTATCGCAATTAAAAATTTAGAAGAAACAGTCGGTGGAAAACTGCTTGCAAGGTCAACAAGAACACTTGCTTTAACGCCAGAAGGTGAGCTTTTCTTGCCTGTTGCCAAACGCTTATTAGAAGATTTTGATAATGCTTTTATTGAACTGCATGAGTTATTTTCATTGCAGCGCGGTAACTTATCTCTTGCTGCTATGCCATCATTTGCTAGCACCCATTTACCACAGCACTTAGCATCTTTTAATAAAGAATACCCTGCCATTAAAATAAAAATTCATGATGTTATTGCCGAAGATGCGGTAGAAATGGTTCGGACGGGTAAAGTTGAATTTGCTATTAGCTTTGATCCCGGTATTTCAAACGACTTAAATTTTGAAGCATTATTTTCAGACAAATTTATTGCTGCTTTTCCAAAAAACCATGAATTAATGCAAATAAAAGAGCTGAAGTGGCAACACTTAGTTAAGCACCCTTTCATCACTTTACAGCGTCCATCAAGTATCCGTTTATTGATGGACAACATGCTTGCTGAGCAAAATATATTCTTAAACGTTGCTTTTGAAACAAACCAGTTAGCGACGGTGGTGCAAATGGTGGCAACCGAACTAGGAATTAGCGCAATACCATCGCTCTACAAACAACAAATGCAATCATTAGATGTTGAATTTCGCGAGTTAGCAGAGCCTATCATCAGTCGAAGAGTCGGCATTATTACTCGGCGTAGATACCCTTTATCTAAAACAGCAAACGCGTTTATAGAAATTTTACGGCGCTATTACCAATTAAGTAATTAGTCGTTCACTCAAAATTCACTTTATCTTTGTTATCCTTAAAAAGTTTAAAAACCAGTCATATTAATTTTATTAAGAGTATAAATACTAGTGATTTTGAGACTCAAGATTGTTCAGACAGTCTCATCATGTGAAACAACCATCTTTCAACATAAATCTACTCTGTTAGTGTTTAGTTTAACTAAAGTATACGAATGCAACATAAAAAATTAACACTATGAGTAAACGCCATTGATGCTGGAAAACTATTGAAGTTGATTAGGATTCAGTGGGGTAGATTTTTGTATTAGAACCTTTTATTAGAACTATTGGAGTGACATGTGGCAGCCGATTCATCAAGCAGTTGGAGTCTAATGACTAAATTTTCATTTTTAGGTGGAAGAAACAGGAAATTACTCCTAGGTTATTTAATACTTCTTCCTCTCCCTTATTTAGCAACATTCTCCTTGAATATGGACTTCAAGGGGGCATACGTTGCAATTATTAGCCTAGTTAATTTGTTAGCTATGATGGCATTTTTTATTCAGTTCCCATTGGGCAGTCGATTAAAAGAACTTTCACTGTTCGCAAACATCGACTGGAATATAAGCAAGCATAAAACCGTCGGTAAATGGCTTGGGGTGCTTTTCTTCCTTCATCCATTGTTAGTAATAGCGCCGCGCTTTTTCGCCTCGTTAGATGAAGGGATGACCACTATCGTACTTGCAATAACCTCCCCGCAATTGCTAACTGGCCTTATTGCTTGGGTGTTAATGATTGTTTGGATACTGGCGTCGGTTTATAAAAACAAATTGCCGATTAAATATGAAACATGGCGTCTCACCCACACTATTGGCTTTGTGTTAATTTGTATTCTCGCCACTTTACACTTAACCAGTGTCGGTAGTCACGGGCAGTTCGGCTCAGAGTTTAATGCTATCTGGTGGGCATTGTGTACGGTTTCAGTGGCGATGGTCTGTTATAACTATTTTATTAAGCCAATTAAATTAAGCCACAGACCTTTTAAACTGGTGGAAGTAAATAAGATCAGTAGTAGCGATTGGTCCGTGTCAATTGAACATAACAGCACACAAGACTTTGATTTTGAAGCAGGCCAGTTTGTTTGGCTAAATACCAGTGGCTCTACTAAAGGCGTTAAGGAGAACCCTTTTTCTATCGCATCATGTAAAAAAGATCTGCCGCGTATCTCTTTTATTATTCGCGAATTAGGGGATTACACTTCATCTCTTGGTAACCTTAAGCTTGGGCAAGATGTATTTGTCGATGGTCCGTATGGCAGCCTCAGCTTAGCGCAAAGTAAAAAAGCAAAAGCCATCACCCTTATTGCTGGTGGTGCGGGTATTGGGCCGATGTTAAGCCTATTGCGTGAACTTGCCAACCGAAATGAGTCTCGCCCTGTTCGCCTCATCTACGGTAACAATCAATTAAAGCAGATGGTCTTTCAAGAGGAAATACAAGCACTTGAATCAACAATGATTAATTTTAGTCAGCAGTTGGTTTGTCTTGAAAAAACAGAGCGTGATGATATTTATACCGGTGTTATTGATAAGTCCTGTTTACAAAGCAACATTGATTTAACGCAAATAAATCATGCTGCAATCTACCTGTGCGGGCCACAAGTAATGATTGACGCAGTTAAAAATAACCTGAAAGTACTCAATGTTCCAAGTGATAAAATTCATTACGAACAGCTTTCATTCTAGCCATAAAAAAGTAGTTAGGAATAGATTATGCCTATCAGTGAGATTTCCGGTTGTATCGGATGTGAAGAATGTATTAAGAGTTGTCCAACAGATGTAATTCAGTTAGACAAAAAGAAAAATGTGGCGGTTATTACCTACCCGGAAGATTGCCAAATTTGTCACCTTTGTCGGCTTTATTGTCCGGTAGGAGCCATTACCATTACCCCTGAGAAGTCCATCCCTGTGATGGTTTCATGGCGATAACGTTGCGGAGATAAATAATATGACGAATAAATTAAATCTTTCGAGACGCCAATTTATTGGTGTTGCTGGTGGGGTACTCGGTGCTTCTGCCATTGCGGGACTATCTTTAGGATCCCAAGCAGCTGAAAATAAAACAAAAATTAAAACAGACGATTTTATTGTAGAAAATGTAGACACCGATGTATTAGTTGTCGGTGGTGGTATGGCAGGATTGTTTGCCGCAGTAAAAGCACATGATGCAGGCGCAAAGGTGATGATGGTTTCTAAAGGACGCCTAGGCAGCTCTGGCCTTACGCCTTTTGCCAAAGGCATCTTTAGTTATGATAAAGAAACGGCAGAAATGAGTATTGATGATTTTGCAGCTAAGGTTGCCGACTCAGCCATTGGTACCAACAACCCAGTATTTACCCGGCAGTTAGCTGAACACTCATATGATAGGGTTCAAGAGCTAAAGTCGTGGGGGTTCTTTGATTCAGCGCTTTATAATAAAAGCTTTATGCGCCCGATGACTGAAAGAAACATTCCGTTGCATGAACGCATCATGGTCACGCATTTAGTTAAAGAAAATGGCCGTATTGTTGGTGCCTCAGGATTTAGTCTAGATGAGCAGAAAATTTTCCATTACCAAGCAATAACGGTCATTCTTTGCACTGGCTCTGGTGGTTTTAAACCCAATGGCTTTCCAATGTGTGATGTTACTCATGATGGCAGCATTATGGCTTATAAAATAGGGGCTAAAATTACCGGTAAAGAGTGGAACGACGGTCATCCCGCATCAGCTGAAAACTCAGGCTCTAGTTATGATAACTGGGATGGTCAGATTGAAGAAAAACCTGGAATCACTGGCGTCCATATAAATCATCACCTTGGGGTCGATCTTAACTATAAAGCGTATAAACTTGGCGGGCCTGTAACTATGGGGCCACCAGAAGGAGCAAATAAAGGGTCTCCTCCTGCTAGCAACATAGCACCACCAAAAGAGCTTACGGGCGGGCCATATGTTCCCCCGGCATTTCGTAACGCTGCGCCGCCACCTATGCCACCGGCTCCCGGTGGGTTGATGGGGTTATTTGCACCTAAACCACAAGGCCCTCCAGGAATGGGTGGAGTGATGGTTGGTGGCTCTACCGCGGGTATGGCAATTCATAAATCAGAGGGTTTGGTACCAATAGATGATACGGGCTTAAGTACCATTCCAGGCCTTTATGCTTCAGGCGATGCGCTTGGGTCGTATATGGCAGGAACAATATATACGCAAATTGGTTCATCATTAGCAGGCTCAGCAGTACAAGGTGCCATTGCTGGTGAAGCGGCGGCTAAAGCAAGTAAAGCCCTTTCGATTGTTAATCTATCTAAAGAAAAAGCCGCGAAAATTGAAGGTGAAATCCTAGCACCAATTAATCGCAAAACGGGCTATAGTCCAGCTTGGGTTACTCAAGTGCTACAAAGTGTAATGATCCCAAACTTTGTTCTTTATATTAAGAAAGAGCGAATCATGCAAGCTGCTCTTGCTTACGTTCAGGAGTTTGATGAGCACCATGTGCCAATGTTAATCGCAGAAGATCTGCATCAATTACGATTAGCACATGAAACTGGCAATATGGTGAAAACTGCCGAAATGAAATTGCGAGCCTCGCTAATGCGCACAGAAAGTCGTTGTAGTCACTTTCGTTTAGACTATCCTGAAGTTGATTATGAAAACTGGCAAGCGTGGATAAACCTTTGGCAGGATGAAAATGGTGAAATGCAGTTTGAAAAACAAGGATTTGAGCAATGGCCAAAGTTTAATAGCTAGGTATCACTAAATCTAGATTGAATAACCCTCCACCTCACATAGTGGAGGTTTTTTTACATTATTAAGGAGCGTAATTTAATCTCTAACTCTCGACTCAAAAAACCTCAAGAACTTAATATTTGCAAAGTCTCACTATGTAAAACCCCTACCTTTTAACACCCACTTACACTGTTAATATTTAGCTTAACAAAAGTAAACAATAATAATTGAGCTTACTGAAATGTTACCCAACTGATGTGCATTAAGTGCCTTCCAGTTTGTATAACACAGCCCTTGTTAAAGAGAAATATCTTCATCAGGGCAAAGCTCACTCTAATAGGTAACCAATTATGCAAGTAACACGATTTATTGACGCGAAACCTTACAAAGCGCCTAGACATTTTGATATGAAAGGCCTGAGGCTACAGGGTTGGGATACTAGTGATAGTGAAAACTTCTGGGTCGGTATGTCACAATTTTTACCTGGGGGGGGAGCCGATATGGATTCTTCTCCTTTAGAAAAAGTCTATGTAGTCATCTCTGGTGAAATTTCTATCATGCTAGAAAATGGTGAAGAAACAGTGTTAGGAGCGAATGACAGTTGTTTTATAGGACCACATGAAGCGCGACAAATTATCAATCGAAGCAATGATACGACTTATATGCTCGTCATTATGAATTATCCGGAGGGAATACGATGAACGAAAAACTTAAAAACCCGCAACAAATATTTGATATCACGGGAAAGGTAGCCATTGTAACTGGCGCAACAGGTGCCTTTGGTAATATTGCTAGTCAAATTTTAGCTGGAGCTGGTTGCAAGGTGATTCTTGCAGGAGGCAATGTTGACGCTTTGCAGCAACTTGCATCAGAACTTCAAAATGATGGTGGTGATGTTACAACCATCGCAAAAAGACCTAATTCAACAGAAGATTGTAATGCAATTGTTGATAAAGCAATTGCAGCTTATGGACGACTGGATATTCTGGTTGTCGCTTCAGGCACCAACGATGTTGACCCAATCATTGACATGGATGTCTCTCGATTTGAAACAGTTATGCAAGCGAACGTAAACGGCTCTTGGTTAATGAGTCAAGCCGCAGGTCGTCAAATGAAGGCTCAAGGAGACGGGGGCAAAGTAGTCTTGGTTTCATCTGCCAGAGGAAAGCTAGGTCATCCAGCAGGTTATTCTGCTTATTGCGCATCAAAGCATGCTGTAAATGGCATAACCAAAGCGTTAGGTTGTGAATGGGGCAAAGACGATATTACGGTCAATGCCATTGCTCCAACAGTATTTCGCTCAAACCTCACCGCTTGGATGTTCTCAGACGAAGAACCCGGTAAATCAACGAGAGAAGGCATGCTAGCTCGTATACCTATTGGACGGTTGGGTGAACCAGAAGACTTAGCAGGACCACTATTATTTTTAGTCTCTCCTGCATCGAGTTTTTACACTGGACACATACTTTACGCTGACGGTGGTTATACCGCGGGCTAACTAGATAAGGGGGAATCTATGCAATATGGCATTATAATAGCGGTCATTTTTTATGAAATAGCAGTGATAGGCGGCGTTGCCTGGTATTTATCACGAAAAGAATCTAACTGCGAACAACAAGAAGGTGATTTCGCCTTGGGCGGACGTTCACTTCCTACCAGCGTTGTCGCGGTAACACTTGCTTTAACAGTACTTGGAACAGCCCATATCCTAGGTGTGTTTGAAATGACCTGGGCCCTCGGTGCTTCGGCTGTTTGGTTTAGTATTGCCCACGTAATTTTGTTGGTTGTAGTTTGTTCTTGTACAGGCCTATGGGTACGTCGACTAGGGGTAAGTACAGTTCCCGAAATTCTCGAAACCTTTTTTGGCCAAGGTACTAGATTAGTGGTGTCTTGTGTTATGGCCGGAGTCATCTTTGGTATCCTAACCATTGAAACTCAGGGCATCGGTATTATTGTTGCTTCGATGACAGGTTGGGAAATCAAAGATGGTGCCGTTGTTGGTGGCATTCTTGGGGTATTTTATGTGGTACTCGCCGGTATTAAGGAAGTTGGTTGGGTCAACCTTGTAAATGCTGTTGTTATGTATGTCGGTCTTATTCTCGCCACCATTTTTCTTGCCTTTGAATTACCTGGTGGAAGTTACGCTTCAGTAGCCGATTATTACATCAATACAGATGCTGAATCTATGCTAAGCATCTATGGTACATCAGAAATTATGCTGACATTTGGATTAGGTACTGTGGTTGCGGTGGTATTTAGCCAGAGCATTAATCAAATGCTATTACAACCTGCCATGGCTGCCAAAAACGAAAAAACCATAAAACGAGCTCTTTGGATAGCAGCTCCCGTTAATGGCTTGTTTGGTGTGTTCGCTGTTGTGATTGGGCTCGCTGCGAAATCTGTTCCCGAATACCAAGTACTCGGACCAAAAGTAGCCGCAACAACGATGTTGGTTGAGCTATTACCAGGTTGGCTTGGCGCTTTATTATTGGCTTCATTTTTAGCGGCAATTTTATCAACTTTTGCCATGACCAGTTTATCTCCAGCCACCATATTTACCATGGATATCTATAAGCGACTTTATCGCCCTAATGCCACTGAGGCGGAATTAACAAAAGTTATTCGCATCACCATTATTATTCTAGCGATAATAGCAATTGCCGTTGCATCGTATTTACCACCAATACTGGCTGCAATGAATTGGCTGTTCTCTTGGTTAGTGCCCATCTTTTGGGTGGTAGTATTTGGCTTTGTTTGGAAACGTAATGCAGCAGCAGCTCTATTAACGCTGGTCGCTGCATGGATCACCAATTCAGTTTGGTCATTTACCTCCTTGCCAGAAATCCTAGGGATGAAGGCAGTGGCAAACGCTTATGTGACTCTTGGGGTAACTCTGCTTGTTGGTATTAGCTCAAATCTGTTATTGCCTGGTAAGCCGGGATATTTCAAATCTTCCGAGTATCTGGAAGAACATGGCGCAGAAACAGATCCAATGGCTGAGCCGCTTCCTGACTTTAAATAACCGCAAAGGAGATAATTATGTTTTGGGATATTTTTCTCGATAGTTCACTACTGATAGTCATCATTATCGTGATTGGTCAGGGAGTTGCCAAATTGTTGGCATCACATGAAGAAGATTAGTAACAATTTAACTTAAAATAGAGGGTTTGTGATGGAAGGTATTGCTGTTACACAAGTTTGGATGGGTGGTGTTGTGGCCATGATGTTAGTGTTTGGTGTGATTGTCGCTGTAGGTTTGTACAAACAAAAAAAGGCGAGTGCTAATGACTAATCCATATTATTCAAAAAAGGTCGTTGTTGTTGGCGCAGGTTTAATGGGCTGTGGTATCGCACAGGTATTTGCCCGTAAAAATATTCAAACGGTGATCTGTGATCCTGTTGAAGAGGCTCGCTTAACGGCAACAGAAAAAATAAGAGATAATCTTCATTTACAGGGGCTTGATGATCGATGTATCGACTTTATAACTATTGCCAAAAATCTTGCTAAAGAGGTAAGTGATGCCGATTTTGTTATAGAAGCGGCACCTGAAAAACTAACCTTAAAACAAAAGATTTTTGCTGAATTGGTAAAGTATGCAGCTCCCGATTGTATTTTGGCCAGTAATACCTCTGTTATTCCTATCAGGGATATTGCCAAAGGTCTTGAGGACTGTGATCGAATTATTGGAACTCACTGGTGGAACCCTCCTTACCTAGTACCACTGGTTGAGGTAGTGCAATCTGACTGCTCTTCTTTAGCCAGTGTTGAAAGCATGATTGCATTACTTAACTACGTCGGCAAAAAACCGATCCATGTTAAAAAAGATGTTACTGGTTTTGTTGCTAATCGAATGCAACATGCCCTTTGGCGCGAAGCAATCGCGCTAGTTAATGATGGTGTTTGTGATGCGCAAACTATTGATATTGCGGTAAAGAATAGCTTTGGATTGCGTTTACCCGTGCTTGGTCCTATTGAAAACGCCGACCTTGTCGGGCTTGATTTAACTAATGATATTCATAATGTCATTCTTGCCGATTTAAATGCAGCTCATCAACCGGCTGACATTATAAAAGAAAAACTTGCCAAGGGAGAGCTTGGCATGAAGACCAACAATGGTTTAAGAAAATGGACAAATTCTCAAGCTGAAAGCGTCAAAAAAGATCTCATCGATTATCTGCTAAAGGTTACTGAGACGCCCTTTTCACATTCAGATAACTAAATAATAACTAAATAATAACTAAATAATAATCATAAATATTGAGGTTAAATATCATGCGGTTAAAAAAAACATGCCTTTCTAAAATAAAGCAGTACTTACGCATTACCAAGTATTTATTTATTACTTTATTGCTTGTTTCCACAAGCTCATCAGTTTTGGCACAAAATAATATTAACTCAGAAAAACCCAATATTTTAATTTTAATTGGCGATGACATGGGGGTGGAATCTCTGGCAACTTTCGGTGTCGGTAAAAAACCACCCACAACTAAAAACCTCGACGCCTTAGCTCAAGAAGGTGTTAGCTTTACAAATTTCTGGTCCCAACCTGTTTGTTCTCCCACACGAGCAACTATACTCACCGGGCGATATGGCTTTCGAAATGGTATTGGTAAACCTTTAGGTGTAAATGATGGTAAATTACCAGAACTACTGCCAAAACCAAAAACTGCTAGTGTTGAATCAAAACGCAAAGCTCCTCCAAGTGATGTTCCACAAGGTGAGCTTCAAACGCCAGGGGCAAAAAAAAATCCTCGTTCCAAACCAAAAGCAATGGATTCAAATGAATCTCAAGATCCAGCACTAAGTTTAGATGAGTTTACCTTTCCTTTAGTATTCGGTGAAGGTGACTTATCTGAATATAAAACAGCGGCAATTGGAAAATGGCACCTAGCAGATAAAAAAAATGGTTGGCTTGAACATCCAAATACCGTTGGTTTTGATTACTACTCAGGCCTAATTGGTGGCTTTCCCGAAGGATATTTTTCTTGGATTCAAATAGAAAATGGAGTTGCAACGCCAACTACGGGTTACACACCCAATCAAAAAGTTGAAGATGCTGCTCGCTGGATTAAACAACGCGGTGAAGATCCTTGGTTATTATGGTTAGCATTCAACCTACCGCATGATCCGCTGCATTTGCCACCTGAAAATTTACTTCAAGAAGATCATAGCGACTTAAACCCACAAGATGAACCATCTAAAAACCCTCATCCCTATTTTAAAACAATGATGGAAACGCTCGATACTAAAATTGGCCACTTGCTAGCAAATATTGATCCTAAAGTACTTGATAACACGTATATAATTTTCTTAGGCGACAACGGTACCGAACGCTCTGTTGTTGAGCAACCTTTTTCAACTGAGCATGCAAAAGGCTCACTTTATCAAGGGGGAATTAATGTACCTTTGATTATCTCTGGCCCCGGCGTAGTCGAAGGTCAACTCAGTACCGCATTAGTAAATTCAGTGGACTTATTTTCCACCATTATTGAAATGACAGGTACAAAAGTAAGCAGCGTTGTTTCTTCTACTATTAAACTGGATTCGGTAAGCGCCCTACCTTACTTAAGTAATCCAGATATGGAGTCAATTCGAGATTTTGCTTTTGCAGATACTTTCAGCGGTCTAGGTGATAAAAGAAGAGGAAATTTCACTATTCGTAATGCAACGCATAAATTAATTAGTTTTAAAAATGGTGAGAGATATGAATTATATAACTTGAAAAATGATCCTTATGAACATAACGACCTGCTAAACCAAAAAATGTCAGCGCAAGACCAAGCTCAATTTGATGCTTTAAAAAAACAAAGCACTGAACTGCAAGCTTTATAGAATGAATAATCTATTGAAATAATTAAGAATTAAATGCAATTTCATTTCAAATAATATAACCTGTGATTAAGAATAAATACCAACTCCGCCCATATAAAGCAAACTTACTCCAGCAATAAATAAGAAAAAATAACAGAAACGATAAATAGTAATAACACTCACTTTATGCAATAAATAATAACCTAAAGATACACCTATAGGTGCTAACGGAACCAGTGCTAATGAGGTTATGATGTTAGTATGATCAAATAGTCCCAGCCAAGTATACGGGATCAATTTCAACAGGTTTACCACCGTAAAAAACCACGCAAAAGTTCCCATCAGAATGGTTTTATCCATATTCTGAGGAAGTAAATAAATACTAATTGGAGGGCTACCCGAATGAACACCAAAGCTAGTAAAACCAGAGATAGCTCCCCAAAAAGCTCCTTTTAATCTATTTGGTTCGCACCCTAGAGTAACTTTTCGTTTAAACCAATAATTGAGAGTAAAAATGACGGCAATAGATCCGATTATTATTCGTATCATATCAGCTGAAAGATCTCGAAATGTGAAGGTTCCCATCAATAGGCCAATTGCTGCACCTGGAAGAATTATCTTAAGGTTTTCTTTGCTACATTGACCACGAAAACTCTTAAGTGCAAATAAATCCATAACAACTAAGATTGGCAGCAATATAGCCGCTGCCTGAGCAGGAGGTACAGCCAATGCGATCAAAGGCACAGACAGCATAGATATACCACCGCCAAAACCGCCCTTAGCCATACCAAAGAGCAGAACGGCGGGTATTGCACAAATATAAAAAAATGGCTCTGTAATCATTGAACAATCCAAATAATTTCAAATAGTAATATATTTGTTTTAAGGATGAGTCTTATCTATCCATTCGCCGTACACTGGTTCGTTAACTTGACGAAAAATACCTATGGGATAGGGGCTTTCAGGAAATTCTAGTAACGCAAGCTGCGCTGCAAGCCCTGCATTGGTGGCATCATGAATTAATATGTCATCTTCACTAACGCCATTTACACCAATAATGGCTACCTCAAGTTTGCCATTATTATCTATAATGCCTTTATTAAGCTCCATGCCAAATATCAATGGTTGGCCATCAGCCAATTCTAACATAGCATCGAGTCGTGCTTTTTTTGCAGTGACTAAGTCATAAGCGCCATCGTTGAAGGTCACACAATTCATTAATATTTCAATAAATGCAGCACCTTTATGCTGTTGCGCTGCCATCATTACCGCCTCCATCTGTTTGGTATCTTTATCATGCACTCTAGCGACAAAAGTAGCGCCCGCGGCAAGCGCAATGTTAATGGGCACAATTGGACGTCCAACAGAACCATAAGGACTTGATTTAGTCACTAGTCCTTGCGGCGATGTTGGTGATGCTTGGCCTTTGGTTAAACCATAAATCTGATTGTTAATTAACATCATTTTAATATCGGAATTGCGTCTCAATAAATGAATGGTATGGTTGCCGCCAATAGCCAAAGCATCACCATCACCTGAAACCAACCAAACAGAAAGGTCTGGGTTAGCCAACTTAGCTCCCATTGCTACGGTAGGCCCACGTCCATGAATAGTATGAAAACCATAAGTATTGGTATAGTAAGGAAGACGTGCTGAGCAACCAATACCTGAGATAACAACTTGATCTTGTGGTAAAATATTTGCTTTAGCAAACATACTGGTTAAGCTACGCAAAATGGCAAAAAGACCACAACCCGGACACCACTTAGGATCTGAGTCAGACAAATAATCTTGTCGGGTCATTATTATTGGTTCAGCTTGAGTACTCATAACGCTTCTCCTTCACTTACAGCTAGACTCTCATCAGTTAAAATTGTTCGAACATGCGTCGTTATTTCAATAACATTAAAAGGAGAGCCTTGGACTTTACATAATTTTTTAAGATCAAGTAGATATTCAGCGCGTAGTTTCATCCATAACTGACCCAAGTTATTTTCAATAACCAACACGTTATCAAATCGCTTTAGCAGCTCACCAAAGCCATTAGGAATTGGATTTATGTGACGTATCTGTGTACATGCCACTTTATAACCACTCGCTTGCAACTGCTCTGTCGCTTCCATTATCGCGCCATAAGTACTGCCCCAGCCAACAAGTAGCAATTGCGCATCTTTATCACCGTAAGTGCGACCTAAGCTAATGTCATTTGATATACCTGCTATTTTTTTGGCGCGTAAATAAGTCATTTGCTCATGATCGTCAGGATCGTAACTTACCGCACCACTTTCACCATTTTTTTCCAAACCACCAACAATGTGGATACTGCCGGGGGTTCCCGGAACAGCCCAAGATCGAGCTAAGGTTTCAAGGTCACGACGATAAGGAGCATAGCCTTCACCTTTAGCAAAAAAGTTAGCTGCTATTTCAGGTAAGTCGTCTAACTCAGGCTCTACCCAAGCTTCTGTACCGGCAGAGAGATAAAGGTCACTCATCACTATGACGGGCGTCATATATTTTATCGCAATACGCGAGGCTTCTACGGTGACATTAAAACAGTCTTGTGGCGTTGATGCAGCCAGCACAGGAATAGGAGATTCACCATTTCTGCCCCAAAGGGCTTGAAATAAATCTGATTGTTCTGTTTTAGTAGGTACACCAGTGGAAGGGCCAGCTCTTTGTACATCAATAATAACCAAAGGGAGCTCAGTCATCACCGCAAGATTAATAAACTCTCCCATTAACGCTAATCCGGGGCCTGAAGTACAGGTAGCTCCCAGTGCACCAGTATACGACGCACCTAATGCCGTGCCTATTGCGGCAATTTCATCTTCAGCTTGAAAAGCAATAACATCTTTATCCTGATGTTTAAGCAGTTCTTGCATTACTTCGGTAGCGGGCGTTATAGGGTAGCCACCTAAAAACAATTTTATACCCGCTTTACGGGCTGATTTAACTAAAGCTGATGCTATGGCTTTATTACCTGTGACAAAGCTACTTCCCGCTGGTCGTTCATTTAGTTCTGGGTTGCTAATACGATAATTGGTGGCAAATAATTCTTCCGTTTCACCGTAATTCCAACCAGCCTGAAAAACACTTAAGTTTGCTTGCGCCAATAATGAGCTATTCTTAAATTTGGCTGCTATCCAATGCTCAACCTCTTTCGTTGGTTTTGGAAATAACCAACAAATCAATCCCAGTGAAAAGAAGTTTTTGCAACGATCCATTTCTTTGCGAGACAAGCCAGAGCCTTTAAGTGCTAGTAGAGTCAGCTTGCTAATAGAAACAGGAAATACACGAAAAGCATCAAGGCAGCCATCATCAATCGGGTTTTGCTCATAACCCGCTTTTGCTAGATTTTTTTCAGTAAAGGTGTCTTGATTAACAACAATAATACCATTCTCTTTTAAATTGTCGGTATTACGTTTCAATGACGCTGGGTTCATAACCACTAGCACATCTAATTTATTACCGTGAGTATAAATACTGTCGGTACCGGTACGGATCTGAAAACCAGAAACACCTCCAAGCGTACCAACAGGCGCTCTGATTTCTGCTGGAAAATCGGGCATTGTCTTAACCGTCTCGCCAGAATTGCTTGCCAATTCAGCGAATTTTTGTCCAGTCAGTTGAATACCATCACCGGAATCACCAGCAAATTTAATTGTTAATTCATCCAAAAACTTACTAGCTGTTCTTTTAAATCGTTTATCAGTATCAATCATAGTTTTCTTTACCCGTTTTTGTCCAACTTATACGGTTGAAATCCCCCAAAAGACTCTTGTTTAAAATCGCCTAAACACGAAAATGAGAGATCAAATTATCCTCATCAAAATCCTCATCTGGGTGAATATTCTTTGCTTTTATTAACAATCTTGATTCATCTTCTGTGCAGTCAGGATCCGTTTCACAACTCTCCATCGGGCAAACTTCTGCACACTGTGGTTTGTCGTAGAAGCCGACACATTCTGTACATTTAAGCAAGTCAATTGTATAAATTTCATCACCTTCTGAAATCGCCTCATTCGGGCACTCAGCCACACAAGCATCACAAAGGTTGCAATCTTCAAGAATTTTATAAGCCATTATTATTCCCTTTAAATTATGACAGGAGCCCCTTTAGCATCTTTTTAAATATAGAGTTTTTAGTTAGTACACAAGCTGTGCATATGTTTGATTTTTTAGTATCTAAATTAGATATTTATCATAGTTTTCAAGCAACTATTTAGTAGAGGGTTTGTCAGTAATTTATGTTGTTAAGATTAAACTGTTAATGCGGTATCAGTTTTTCTGTTACCGCATTAACATTGGTTAAGATAAAGTTATTATCTTAATTTGCTTTTAAAACTAAGAGGCCTTAGAAGTAAAAGTTTGCACGTAAACCAAGCAATCTTCCCTGACCAGGTTGAATATTGGTATTAAAAGTACCTGGACCAAAAACACCTGGCGCGTTTGCATAACCATCAGCTAACGAACCTGCCGTAAGAGGCGTATCGTCATCAGTTACATTGGTCGCATAAACTTCAGCATCCCAGTCACTACCGCGAATACCTGCACGTAAGTTAGCTTTAACATAACTTGGCATCCATGCAATATTTAATGCATCCAAGTATTGCTTAGAGTGCCAATTGGCATCAACTCGAACATACCAGTTCATATTTTGACCAAGTTCACGATGATACTCCGCGTTAAACGTGGCACTTGTTTTAGATTGACCTGCTTGTTGATTTCCAGAAACATCAACACAAGGCACGCCTTTTAGTGTGCCCGTAGGAGTTAAGCCATAAACATCTGCTGCAGCTACATCGCAATATTCTTTATATTCAACGCCCACATATGCTGCGGCAAACCCTAGTTCAATATTATCCGTTACGTCAAAAGCAATATCACCTTCCCAGCCCCAACCGCCAATTTCTCCTGAGTTAACCGTGATAGGAGTAATATAGTCTGATGGGAATGCATAACCTGGATCTGGTTGACCGTTATGTTCAGGACCACCATCGAAATAGTTATAGGTGAAGCCATTAAGTGCATCGGTCCAGTCAATATAATAGATAGCTGTTGTATAACGCATTCTATGATCTAGCAAGTTACCTTTTATGCCAATTTCATAAGTCCAAATTATTTCTTCATCATAATCAACGAAAGCTTCTAACTTATCGGTTACATCAGTATTACCCGCACGACCATCAACTAGGGCAGCCGTTTCTTGAAACTTTGGTAACAAGTTGTTTAAATTAGCGCCTGCAGGGTTATTACCTTTCGATGCTTGGGCATATACGTTAGTCTGTGGGCTAAGTGCCCAACTTATCGCCACACGCGGTAAAAAGGAATTGGTGGAATTGGTTCTTGAAATATCATCTAGAACACTGGCAGAAGTCACATCATCATTTTGATAGCGAGCTTCAGCTGAAAACGCTATATCATCCGTTATATCGTAAAATAAGGCACCAAACACGCCGATATTGGTGGTGTCGCCAGCGTTTATGCCCTGTATTATGGCGTCATTTTGATTTATATAGTCAGTACCATAGCTGTCATAATTATAGTAAGAGGCACCTATATGCCAAGTAAGGGTATCTTCAGGTGATGCAAAAAGCGCCTCTAAATACTGTTCCTCTAGCTCAGATTCACCTGACCAATGCTCTACTAATGTAGCATCCATTTCAGAATACAAATCACTACTGTCTCTATCGCGCCAAGAGAACTGCTCTTCCTCAGCATAAAAACCTTTTAGTTCAAATGCGTAATCTTCAGGCAAATCCCAAGTTACCTCTAACGCGTATCTGTTACGTACCGTCTCTGTTCCGGGAATATCGACGTTGTTGCCACCATTATTCTCGAAGTGATTACGTGGGAAAATATTATCTGGGTCTCTATATTCGGTCCAGTCTAGCTCACCAATATATGCTTTTGCAGTGGTTGGAGCAGGATGATCCGTTAAATACTGACGGTTTTCACTGTTTGGGTCGATATAATAACTTGCTGATGGAGTATCAAAGGTGTCCGCATGGGTGTAACGAAAACGAACAGTCATTTCGTCTGTTGGAAGCCAAACAAGTTTTGCCGAAGCATACTCTGATTCTGTTGCACCTAGTTGTACGCCATCAGTAGTCATCCAATCTGGATTACCGTCGTAGTTGTCTCGGGTGTAATTTAAATAAAAACCTAAATCGTCATTGACTGGGCCGGATAACGTGGCGCCAACAACCCATTTTCCATCTTGACCAAATTCAGTATTGATTTTACCTTCAAAGTCAGTCGTTGGGTTTTTGGTTAAATAATTAATTGCACCGGCGAAGGTTGAACGACCAAATACCGCACTCTGTGCGCCACGATATACTTCTACACTCGCAACATCGTATAAACTAGCTATACCCTGAGAGCCTGACATCGGCATACCATCAAAAAATGTTGATACTTTAGCAGCACCACCACCGGCACTACCTGAAACACCACGGATACCTAATGTACCACCAGAGCGCCCTGAAGGCTCTTGACCGTCTGAACCGCTCATCTCCATACCAGGAGATTGATTAAACAATTCCCCAGGCGTTGTGAAACCTTTTACTTCAATATCCTTGGCAGAAAAAGCATTTACGGTAACCGGCACTTCTTGACTGGTTTCTTCACGTCTTCTTGCTTTAATTGTGATTACTTCATCTACTACTTTATTTTCTGCTTTTTCCTCAACAGCCTGTTCGGCAGCTATTATGGTAAAAGGCATTAATGCCGTAGCAACTCCCGCTGCAACCAAATTTCTTGACCAACTTCTCATAATTATCCCCAAAACATTATAGTTATTATCATTAAGACGTTACAACGTCTCCTTTAAGGTATTTATCAGTAACACCTCAAAGGTATCCAACATCAAACGCTTAATTAACTTATTATTTGTAAGGCTTTATTCCAATACGTCCGTTTCACATAGTGATACAGTTTAACACTAAGCGGAATATTCAATACACTATCATTTACTCGACACTAAACTTAGATGTTTTCATAGAAACATTACTTATAAACTTTACACAACAGAGCTCTAAGCTGATAAGTTCCCATCGCAGGATCATAGGGCCTTTCGCTATTAGTAAGCACATTAGCATTACTTTCCCAGATGCCATATTCGCCATCCTTTTTCTCAGGGAACCACCAGCCAAACTCGACATTGATAACTCTTTTATCTATGCCGTCAAACAGTTTTGCTTTTTGTCGAATTTTCCCCCGTTTGGTCTCAATCCATATCCAGTCCCCCTCCTTAATGCCTAAAACAGCAGCCGTTTCGGGGTTAATATCAACTCTTGGATCTGGATGTATCTTTCTTAAACGCTTGATCTGACGGTGCTCTGAAGTAAAAAAACTCATCAATCTAGCGCCAGAAGTGAGCACCAGAGGATACTCTTTCGATATTTCAGGACTGCTGATGGGGGATTCTGGCGGTTCAACATAATAGGGTAAAGGCGCATAGCCAAGTTTTTCTAGAGCCAATGAATAGAGTTCAACTTTGCCACTCTCGGTATTGAAACCGCCGTTTTTCTTATACTTATGGTAAGTCATGGCATTATGAATAGCGCCCTTTTCCTTAAGCTCAGCAAAGTTTAGCTCACTTCCCCCCTCAACCAGTCTCCTATTAAATATCTCTTCTAAACTTTCTTTTCCAGAGGTAAGCTTCATTCTTTCTGCTAGCTCAATAAAAACAACTTCATCTTGTTTACACTCGCCAATCTGTTCCAACTTTTGCTGTGCTAATACGGCATTTTCTGCAAAGTAAGGAAACGCTGGCATAGCATCTACTTCAAGCCAACTGGCCGCGGGCAAAATCAGATCTGCCATTTCTGCGCTTGGAGTCATAAATAGCTCCATAACAGCAAGAAACTCGACCTTTTTGAGTGACTCAAAAACCAGTTTGGAATTAGCATAGGTAGCAAGCGGATTATTGCCAAAAATTAAAAATGCTTTTATAAGATAGGGGTCACCTGTTCGCATCGCTTTAAATACCGCAGGAATATGCGCAGATGGAATAACATTACTTTGTCCCAAAACCCTGAACTCGCTGGCACCTAACCTTTTACTCTTTACTCTTTCAGACAATTGTTCATTGAGAGCAGGAAATTCACCTAAAGAATGACTACCAAAAACCCAACCACCAGGCACGTCAATATTACCGGTAATTGCAGCAAGAATGGCAATTGCGCGAGCTGTTTGAATGCTGTTTGGTGTATGCTCAATGGCGCAGCCCCACTCAATTGCAGCAGGTTTTGTCGTGGCAAAGAGTCTTGCTGCTTGTTGAATAAGATCTGCTGGAACCCAAGTGATTTTTTCCGCCCACTCTGGGGGATATTTGGCCACGTGTTGCTTTAACTCGTCAAAGCCATAAGTCCAACTTTCAACAAACTCTTCATCGTAAAGATTTTCATTGATAATGACATGAATCATACTCAGCGCCAACGCATCATCAGTGCCCGGTCTAACCTGCAGCCAATGTTCAGCTTTTCGTGCTAACTGGGTTTGACGTGGGTCGACAACAATAAACTTACAACCTTTTTTCTTGGCCGCGATAGAGTGGAACATTAACTCTCCATCAGGACCTGAAACAGAGGGATTATGACCCCAAACAAGAATACATTCAGGTTTAACATCACCGTAATAATCACAAACGGGCAGGTCACCAAAGGTCATTTTTGAGACATTTACCCGAGGAAAAAAACACTGGGCATGACCCGGTTCACACCAATTGGGCGTACCTAATGCATTGGCAAAGCGAGGAACAAAATCACAATGATGGCGACCTGTTCCGGTTCCTATGGCAATACTCTCAGCACCATCTTCATCTATAATTTTTTGTAATTTCTCGGCTAAAATATCATAAGCTTCATCCCAAGAAATTCTCTGCCATAGCCTTTCACCGCGATCTCCTACCCGCTTCATTGGATATTTAATGCGATCTGGATGATAAACAAGCTCAATGCTAGCAGCTGCTTTTACACAAACTTTCCCTTGGTTTAAAGGTGACTCAGGGTCTCCCTTAACCTTCGTTATTTTTCCGCCTTCGATGTGAACATTAACACCACATCCACCATGGCACATTCTACAGGCACTCTTATATATGCCATCGTTATGTTTAATCATTTTCACCTCAGATCATTTTTACGGCTATAGATACAATGATTATTAAAAGTAAGAAAAATAGAACGCTATTTTTCTTACTTGTCATTCAAGCAAAGTAGCTCATTAAAAACCGAGTTTTTCGAAGATGATTCGATGTTGTGGTATTTGCATATCCTTCATTGTTTTCTCGACCGCTTTAACCATAATTTCTGGACCACATAAATAATAATCCCACTCATCGCGGTCGGTAGAACAAAAAACTTTTTCAAGGATATTTCTGTCCATTACGCCTTTGTGACCATTAAAGCTTTCAGGTGGCTGGGTGAGTACCAACATTTGTTCAAAATCCATAAACTCATTTTCACTCATCGCTGCAATTTCGTCCTGAAGTACCATCTGATCAATAGTCTGGTTACCATAAATCAAACGCACTGGTCTTGGGTCGCCAATATCACGCAATTGACGCAAAATCCCCATAATAGGACCGATACCCGCGCCGCCAGCGATTAATGCAATACCATTCGCCTTGCGTCCACTCAAGGTAAACACACCATGAGGACCATCAAGATAAGCACGCTGTCCTATTTCAATATTGCCCAAATTAGAGGTGTAGTCTCCCAACGCACGGATTATAAATGAAATTTTAGGAAGCTCTGCCGGACTAGTCGCGATAGAAAAAGGATGTTCACTTCTATCGTATGGGTTACCCGAAGTATTTAACCAGACGAATTGACCCGCCTCAAATTCAAAGTCAAAATCACCCTCTTTTTCTACCGTTAAATACCAGTCGCTACGGCCAGCCTTTTCACAACCAACAACCCTGAATGGTTTCTTTGAGGATTGTCTTGGACGGATAAAATAGGTATAAACTAGAGCGCTAACCGCTGCTGTACATAAGGCTATCCAGAACCAGTCAAACCATTCATCATAGTGACCATGACGACCAATAGTAATAACATGATCCGTTGCTAAAATAGCAATAGCAATGGCGCCTATGCCATGACTGATACGCCATGCTTCATAAGACATACCTAGTTTATCTTTAAACATTGCCATCAAAACCCAGACTATCATTAGCGACCAAGCGTAAAACCCAGTTGCTGTTAAAGATTCAGTAAAGAGCAATATCAAATCATCTACAGCAAATGCACTGTTAATCCAAAATCTTGGCAATACAATCAGAAGAGGATGAAACAAAAAAAGCAGTGCAAGACTTTCCCCGACCTTGCGATGCAAAAGCATGCCGTTGTCTACCCCCGTTTTAGAAGACAAACCTTCTAATCGACCCGACAGAAAAAACTGCGCTAACATCATGGCAAAACCTGCCATTGACAAAATGGTTACTAGCTCTGTGTACCAACCACGATAACTTACATGCTGCGAAGCTAAACCTAAACCATAAGGAACTAGCACAATACAGAAGTAAATCACCATCAGTGTTCCAAAAGACAGAGGTCCTGCCTTTGCTATAGTTAGAGGAGCACGGTTAGCTTTTAGTGCTTTAACTCCTACTAACTCTTCTTTACTCATTGAACTATTCATAACTACCCCAATAAAACGTTAATTAATGCCGCGTACAGCAATTTTTACAGACAAATATTCTATTCATTACATTATGGCTTTAGAGCATATCCTTCAATACGACTGTCTCATGTGGTGAAACAAAGTTAATCACTAAAACAATTATCAGCGTCCTTCTTCTTATAAGCTTTTACTGCCAATGGAAATAAGACAAAAATAGATGCAAGAAAGAAAAAACAAGCAAGAAATCCGATGCTTTTCAGTCCATAAACACCAATAAAGCTACCGGCGATTACAGGACCAACACCTGAGCCAACAGAAATGGCCGCCGGACCTAAGGCTGCCAATCGGCCACTGCGGTCAAATGCCCCTAAAATTCCAAACTGAAATGGTTCGATAAATACGGCTGCGGGAGTGAAGAGCGCCGCCGCAATTAAATAAAATGGCAGTGACGTTGTTAGTGAAAGCGCTAGTGCAACAGATGCGACAAAAAAGTAGGCTACAACTAATGGTGTAACACCTCCCCATTTTCGAATAAGTGGAATCACCAAAAAAGGAATAAAAATGGCCAGGCACCAGCCGGCAGCCAAATATTGGCCAATAAGCTCTACCGAACCTCCATGTTCGACTCCTAATCGCTCTACAAAAGTTTGGGTACCCGCTAATGCCGCCCCAAACAAGGTAAGAGACAATAAAGGTCTAAGGTTAACGGGCGAGTTGTGAGATTGGTTATGTTTACGTTCATTTTGAGCTGTCTGAATAAAGAAATTCGGAAAGCCTTTAATTATAAAGATAATGGCCAGTAAATCGATCGCGGCAAATAGACTAAAACCACCAATATGCCCATATTGGTGGATGAGTTTTGCCCCTATTAACAGACCTAAAACAGCAAAAACAGCCAGTACTACATTATAGGTTGCATAAATTCGTTCGGTATTTGTACTCGCGGCAGCAGTTGCAGCCGCAGACGCTAATAAAATTCCTTGGCTTAAACCAGAGACAGCTCTTAACAACGTAATAGCGAGCGTAGAATCAACTAATGTACAGGCAACGTTGACAAGCAGTTCAGTCAAAATGGCCACTAGAACCAAGGTTCTACAATTATAAAGAGCTGCAAACCTTGACAGTAAAGCGGCTCCTAGTGCGGTACAACTCAATTGAATGGTAGCCATTGTGCCAAGTTGCATTGGCGTTGCATCAAAACCAGATGCTATTGCACCCAACAAGAGAGGCATTAAGGGGAGAAAAAATAACCCGGCTACATGGGTCGATACCATAGCAACCAAAGCAGACTTTCTTTGTGCGCGCAAATTATGATGATGATTGTTCAATAATTACAACCTTATAAATCAATAGCAGTGATGATAAGGATAAAGTGAACGTTTTTGATTAATTTCATTAGCAACATACCTCGATGTTCTTCTTAGCTCACTAACAATTTCTTCTTCTCGTTTCTCACTCATTCTTGTTGCCGGCATAACAGCGACTATTGCTGCCACTGGCTTGTGCAGGTAATCAAAAACAGGAACACCGATGGCATAAATTCCAGGGTGCAGCTCTTCGTTGTCAACCGCATAACCTTGTTTATTGTATTGAACCAAACGATCATGCAGCTCGTCTCGCAAGGTAATGGTCTTTTCGGTATAGCTTTCTAGCTCTTCATCTAAGAGCCGGTTTATCTGGTCCACACACAAAAAAGACAAAATTGCTTTTGCACCTGCGGGTGCATGAAGAGGAAGTACATCAGCTGGCAGCATTGCAACCCTTAAAGGATTTCTACTTTCAGCCAGATAGCAAGCTACGGTGTTATTACCAGTCCAAACCTCAAGAGAGATAGTTTCATTGATTTTATCCCTCAACAAATCAATACGAGGTTTTGTGACATCGACAAATGCCTGAATGGACTGACTAGTTTTGGAAACGCCTAGGCGATAAGCCAGTGGGCCGAGATTGAATTTTTTGGTTCTATCTTCTTGAGATACCAAGCCATAATCTAACAGAGTGCTCAGTATGCGAGAAGTGGTAGCTTTATGAAAACCAGTCAACTCACTCACTTCAACAGTACCAAGCTCTCTATTGTTATCAGCAAATGTAACCAGTATTTCAAGGGTTTTTTCAATCGCACTTAGTTTTTGTTTAGTGCTTTTTCTCATAGTATTCCCCACAAATCTAATGACCCAATAACAGACAAAAAAAACGCTAACTAATCAGCCCCATGACGTCGTCGGCAGCATGGGCTTATCGGGGGTTAACGTTATAGCATCCACTGGGCAACTTAAGCTGCATAAGTGGCAGATTTGACAATCACTTTGATAAGCAATGACGGCTTGTTTAGTTCTTGGATCTAATCGAATAACATCGGTTGGGCAAGCTTTGATGCAATTTTCACATCCTATACAACCCTGAATTTTCTCTATTGGCATAATTTGAGTACCATTCACATAATAATTTTAATAACACTCCTGAATCATTGTTCAGGAGTTGCATCTTCTGAAATTTTTATAACACTAAGTTATTGCTCTTTTCGCTAAAAATTCATTCTCTCCAGGGAACTCTCTTGGATAATTTTCCCGGTAAGATTTACCACTATCGGGTTTCCAAGATTCAGGTAGCATATGCTTACCAAGTCGCATGTTTTCATTATCCTTTTCCACCGTTACCCAGCAGTGCCAGTCTTTGTCGTTTCTTGCAGGAAAATCTTCTCGAAAATGCGTACCACGACTTTCTTCTCTATACAGACCTGAACGTAATTTCATTTCGGCATTAAGCAACATATTTTTAACTTCATGCGCATTTCTTAGCTCATGACCGTCCCTAGCTATCATTCGAGGTACACAGTGATTTCTCAAAAATTCAATTGAAGCCAATGCGCCATCAAGCCTACGCGGCTCCTTTATATAGAGCACATGAAATGGTGTCATGGTATTTTGCAGTGTTGTGGTTATCCACTCAGGACTGTAACCTTCTTTGTTTTCACGCGGCGCCCACATTTGGTTTACCAGTGCCTTGATATGTTCACTATTACCTGATGGTACAGGGGCGGTTTTTACATATTCAGCGGCAAACTGGGCGGCACGTTTTCCTTGAATAGCAGAGCCATAAGAAGAAAACCCTCTGCCGGGATAAAGTGAACCACAAAGCATTGAGCCTAAGGCGTCACCAGCTACATATAAACCGTCTACACCATCAGCGCCACAAGTATAATCAGAGCAGAAAACCCCTTCACTTTTATGTACACCCATACCTGCAGTCGCTCCACCTACTCGGTGTCCAAGATGAGATTGATCATCATCACTAGAAGGCGGTCCCCCCATATCAAGATGAAGCCCTGGTATTGCCAAATAGCCCTTACCCAAGTACTTTTCATTGGCCTTCATATCAACGGAGCCAGGAGGTAAAGGTCTTTCTCCTAGCGGCATAGCTCCTTTACCTGGAGGAGCTGGAGGCGCTTCTCCACCTGGACCACCGCCAACTCGGCGATTTACACCATCTTTTAATACACCTAAGGCATTATCTAATGTCAGGCCACCATCCAATTTATCAGGCGGTCCTACCATAACTAAGGCACCGGTAACATTCAGCGCCCACTTCCACCCCTCATAAGCTGCGGCTGGCGCATTGGCAAAGGTGGGATGTGTATCATGAAATTCTTTGCCAACTATTTTGGCACCCGCTTCATAAGCGATGGCATCACCATCAAATGTTAACCCTCTGATAGGAAAGCCTGGACTTTTATAAGAGCCAGCACCGGTACACATAATGACTACTTTTGCAGACAAAACTACAGCCTTTGACTCCTCTTTCGAATCATCATAGGTAAACCCTAAAGCACCGGTAACTCGACCACTGTCTTTTTTAATCAGACTGGTGATCATTGTCCGTTCAACTAAAGTGACGTTTGCTTTTTCTAACTCTCGTCTAAAAACAACACTGCCTCTTTCGTATGGCTTGGTTTCATGTGCGCCCATGCCATTTAGCGTATGAAAAATATCCAGCGATTCATCCATAAAAATGTCGAGCCAATTAGGATCATTGAGGTATTCGGTATTCATGGCAATATTTCGCTGCCACTCATCTCTATCATAAATTTCTTTATCAAAGGGGCGACTATCTGATGCCCAAGGTGACATGCCAGACCAACCTATATTTCCTTTATCTACCATGGTAACTGTCAGGCCTTTTTTTCGTGCCTCAAGTGCAGCAAAAGTGCCGGCAAAACCACTACCTATAACTAGCACATCCGTGGTGTATGAAGATTTTGTTATGCCAGTCATGGACTTAGCACCAGTATTAAATATTAGTGGCATTGAAAGAGCAGCAGCAGCATAAAGACCGCCTTTTAGAACGTCTCTTCTAGAGAGACCCTCGGTAGTTTTATCGTTATTATTTGTCATAGAAACAGAAACCTCTCAATCACTGAAATTTGTTATTAACTAAAGCTTGTATATTGGCTTCTAGACTAAAGAGGTTGGATTATCTGTACAACAGCAGGGTTTCATATGATGAAACCCTGATTAGAAATTAGAATAACAGAATTTTTTTTTGGCAATACGGGGGGAAGATTAACGGTTTAAAGAAGCATTTAGTCCTTCACGAAAGTCGTCTAGCGCCTCAATAAGAGATTCTTTTGAGCGGGTAAATCGTATAGTAGGAACAGGAACCGACACAGCAAAAATTCTACCTAAAGGATCATATAAAGCCGTGCCGACAGCACTGACACCTTCGGTATGCTCTTCGTTGTCGACTGCAATTTTAGTCTGCCGTATTTTTTCAATATCACTAATGAGTGATGGTATGTTAGTTATTGTCTTAGAGGTTTCCTTAAAAATTCCGCCCGCTAAAAACTTTTTGATTGTTTCATCATCCAATAATGACAACGCCGCTTTTCCGTTAGCCGAACTAAACATTGGAAAACTCTCACCAACCGCCGAAACTGCACTAAGACGATGACTTGAAGGAATTTGGTCAACAAATACCATTTTTTTATCTCGACGCATTGATAAATCAACAGTTTCACCAGTGCGTTGCGCCAATGCCTCAAGGTGGGGACGAACAAAATTTGCAAAATCAAAATTGGTATTGGCTGCCATTCTAATAATAGCGGGCCCTAAAGTTACCCGTGCATTTGGACTAGCAGCAATCAACAAGTGCTCTTCGGCCAAAGCATTAACAATGCGCTGAACGGTTGAACGAGGTAGTTCTACTCGCTTAGCTATCTGACCTAAACTTAAGCCATCCACTTCGTTCTCAAGCACACGTAGAATAGTGGCAGCACGGGCAATCACCTGAATCCCTTGACGATTTTTTACACTTTTATCTTCTGCTTCCAATTGCTTATCCTCGTTTAGATTTCAAAACCACTTAAATAATGGGACACTTATCCTGCAATACAATACAATTTACAATCACTTGTCAATCTTTAAGAAAATTTGTCCTGAAAAAGTACTGCCGATAGGTCAAAAACTCTAGCATATCATCCCTCTTTTACTTAGAAACCTGACCTGTCTCACGATATGAAACCCCGCTATTGAACGAACTCCCCCCCCCTCCTATCCTAATCTTAAATCGCTATTTTGATTTGTTAGCACGAATAAAAGGTTTTAGCACTTTTACTCTGATAGTCAATGAACACAACCATTCAGTAACGGAAAATATAGTATGACTGGAAATAAAGAGACCGGGATCAATAAGACCCGTCGCAATCTACTAAAAGCTACTTGCTACACTGCTGCCGCACTTGCCCTACCCACAGCGATAATTAACGTTGGTAGTAAGTCGATGAAGGCCGCAATCAAAGATCGCTATGAGACTGACGCTCTGGTTATTGGTGGAGGCTTTGCTGGTTTATTTGCTGCACTACGTGCAAGTGAGGCTGGACTATCAGTGACATTGATAGACAAGGGCTCTGTTGGACGCTCTGGTATGAGCCCTTGGGCTGAGGGTATTGCTGGCTTTGATGTTGATAAACACAATATGCAATCAGTGCTTGATGAAATTTCGCTCGACAGTGAATATCTCAATGACCGTGATTGGATGGAATTACACCTACGCAATGTCAGCCGGGTATTGGATGAATTTCGTTCATGGGGTGGTATGGATGTTACCCCCCATAACCGAACGCCCATTTTATTGGAGCAACTTAAAAAAGCGAATGTTACCCTGATCGAACGTACGATGGTGACATCGTTAATTCAAGAAGACGAACAAGCTGATGAACCACGTATTGTCGGGGCCGTTGGCTTTACCTATGATGACAGTATTAATGCATCGAAAGCGGTGGTTGTCACTGCAAAAGTAGTTATTTCATGCATGGGAGCCGGTGGTGTTCGCGGACCTGGCTTTCCAATGTGGGGCCAGACTCATGATGGTGATGCACTTGCTTACTCAGCAGGCGCTAGCATTTCAGGTAAAGAATTTCATGACTTGCATCCAACCCAAGGCCCTAATCCCTCTCTTTCTTATAGCGACCCCATGTTTGGGGCAAAAACAGGATTTCTAGGTGATGAATTTCATGGTATGGGCGGCAGCGGTGGATTAATGACACTGTACGGCCACTTCAAAGCTATGAGTGGAGAAGTTAATACCGAAGCGGATAGAAAAGCCAGTCTTCCAGGCTCACGACCACCCGGAGGGCCGCCAGGAATGATCCCTGGAAAACCATCAGGAGGGCCTCCTGGTATGAAACCGGGTAAACCTCCAGGTGGAGCACCAGGCATGATGGCGGGTGGACCTCCTGGTGGTGGACCAGGCGGCGACGGCAGCCTCCTAACAGCGAATCCCGGTGGTATTGGCGGATCAACGTTGGGGCTAGGGTGTCATAAAGGTGAGGGTTTGGTTAGTTCAGATTACACTGGCGCTGCCGATGGACTCAAAGGTTTTTATGCCGCTGGAGATTGTCTTGCGTCGATGATGACGGGTGGAATTTATCCCCATCCAGGATATTCTTTAATTGGCTCAGCAGTACAAGGCGATAATGCCGGCCGTCATGCCGCCACATTTGCAGCAACAGCGACAACACCAAAAATCAATGAAGCTGCGATTAACAAAATGATTGAAAATATCTGGGCTGCTCGTGAAAGAGAAGAAGGCTATGGTCCTGCTTGGATAACGCAGGTTCTACAAAACACAATCATGCCTTATTTCGTCACCTACATTAAAGATGAGCGCCGCATGAAAGCAACGCTTGGAACAATTCAGTATCTTCGTGAACATTGCGTACCTAGACTCATTGCTAAAGATGGTCATGAATTACGTCAAGCGCATGAAATTGAACATATGTTGCTTAACCAAGAAATGAAATTTAGAGCAGGACTGTTTCGTACCGAAAGCAGAGGTTCTCACTACCGTGAAGATTATCCTGCGAGAAACGATCAAGAATGGTTGTGTTGGATTGATATTCGCAAAGACAAGAATGACGAAATGCTGTTGAGCAAACGTCCTGTCCCGAAATCTTGGCACCCTGTCGGTCCTTATCTGAAACGATACAAAAGACGATTCCCTGGCGAAGAAGAATTCTTGATCAAGCACAGCATCACCTAATTAGTAGAGGAACTTATGAGCAAACAAGATAAAAAAGACAAAATCATCTCAACTAAAGATATTCTAGCGGCGACAACATTTACTGCAGCAGCCGCTGCCGTGCCTACTGTAATAGAAAAACTGGTGCCAGCAAAAAGCAGCGACAAAGCAGCAGATGTTGATACAAGCGATACAGACATTGTTGTTATTGGTAGTGGTTTAGCCGGAATATTTGCGGCCATAAGAGCAGCAGATAATGGCATGAAAGTAACCTTAGTAGACAAAGGTTCGGTTGGTCTGTCTGGTATGACACCCTGGGCAGCAGCTAGCACAGTTATTGATAAAGAAAAAATAGACCTTGAACAATGGCATCACAGTATTAGTAAAAAAGGGGAATACCTAGCCAAGTTGGAATGGTTTGATCTGTACGTGGAAAAAAGTCAGGAAGTTTGGCAGGAATTTAAATCTTGGGGGGCAACCGATTGTGAATGTTATGCCCGAGGGAAGTACTTTCAACAACAACTTGATAAACGTAACATCAATGTCATTGAGCGAACCATGGTGACGTCACTGATTCAAGATAAAAATAAACGAGTCGCGGGCGTTGTTGGTTTTACTTTTGATGACAGCGACGAGCCATGCAAGACTATTACAGTCAAAGCTAAAGCAGTCATTTCCTGCGCAGGTACCGGCGCCTATAAAAGCCCAGGTTTTCCGATGCGAGGGCAGACCTTTGATTCTGATGGTCTTGCTTATCGTGTGGGCGCCTCTATCAGTGGTAAAGAGTTTACCGACAACCACGCAACCGGAACAAAATACCCGGCGTTAAGTTATGTAAACTTTCTCGCTGAAACACTGCACAATACCGATATGAGGGTACTTTCTGGTACCCCGGAAGGACATCCTGGTGGGCCTATCGATTTAGCAATAAAAACGGCCAATGACGGATTAGGCGGCCCAGTTGAAGGCCCTCCGGGGGCTGCGCCGGGAAGTGTTCCTGGAGCACCCCCTGGTGAAGGACCGCCGGGTGGTCCAAAGGGTAAAGGAAAACCAGGAGGCCCTCCAATGCATGAAGCGATACGAAAACACACCTTCAGTGAACGATTTGGCGCTTGGGCATTTGGTAGCAGCAAGCCCAAGCTAACTCCGGGCCCAGGACGGCCAGACATGGAAGGAACAATGATCCCCGGCGCAACAACCGGCATGGCACATCATAAAGGTGAAGGTATTTACAGCTCTGATGGCATTTCAGGTAAAGCCGATGGGGTAGAAGGGTTATTTGCTGCTGGCGATGCGCTCGCCTCTTATATGACTGGCGCGGTATATAATTTGGGCGGCGGTTCAATGCTTGGCTCTGGTATTATGGGAAATCAAGTTGGCCAATCAGCAGCGGCTTATGTTAAAAACACACCTGTCCCTCAGTACGATGAAGCCTTAATATCTAAGCTTGAAAAAGAGACTCTTGCCCCTTTAGATAGAGAGCAAGGTTACAGCCCTACATGGCTACTGCAGATATTACAAAATACCATGAGTCCCTACTTTGTCTCTCATGCCAAGGAAGAGAGCCGTCTTGAAGGGGCGCTTGCTACTATCGAGTATGTACGTAGAAATTGCGTACCAAAAGTAATAGCATTAAATGGTCATGAACTGCGCAATGCACACGAAGTCGATAACATGTTATTAAATGCAGAAATGAAACTTAGGGTCAGCCTATTTCGTACTGAAAGTCGGGGCAGCCATTACCGTGAAGATCATCCTGCGCGTAATGACAAAGAATGGCTATGTTGGATCAGCGCTAAAGATAGTGACGGTGAAATGGTATTAAGTAAACACCCAATCTCTAAAAAAATGGAACCATCTGCTACTCTTGCTTATTCAGAGCGTTATCCAGAACCCTTCCCTGGAGATCTTGAATATCGTGTTCAGCACCAAATCGTATAGTTTTACTAAGTCTCATCATATGAAATTGCTAACTGTGAGCAACTAGCATCACTGTTAAAATTAAGGCTCTCAGGACGACTGTTCATATACGTCGTCCTTGTTTAATCCAACGCTATTTTTACATATTCGAGGTTTGCAATGTCAATTGATAACAAAACCATTTTAACCGTTGCCTGTACTGGTGCATGGCCTACCAAATCAGACACCCCGTACATTCCAGTAACTCCGCAGGAAGAAGCCGATGAAATATTGCGTTGCTCGGATGCTGCCGCATCGATAGCCCATATCCATGTTCGTGATAATGAGCAAAATGCTTCGATGAATTTCGATAATTTTGCAGAAACGGTTGAGCTAGTACGTAGCCGCTGTGACATTGTGATCAATTTAACAACATCGGGTGGACTAGGTCTCGAAGACGAAGTTCGAATGCGTCCCTTTCAAGAGCTTCGACCAGAGATAGCCTCTTTCGATGCGGGTACAATGAACTGGGCACACTCCACCATCTTTGAAAACAACCCCAAGTTTCTTGAAAAACTCGCCATATCAATGAAAGAATGCAAAGTTAAGCCTGAAATTGAAATTTTTGATGGTGGCATGATTTACAACACGCTTTACTACATTAAAAAAGGTTTACTTAATGAACGTCCCCACCTTCAATTTGTACTTGGCGCTCCTGGCGGAATGACCGCCGAAGTTAAAAACTTGCTATTTTTGTTGGATATATGCAAAGAAAACCTAGGGGACAACTTCACCTGGTCAGCATTGGGTATAGGCAGAGGTCATCTCCCTATCATGTATGCCGCTATGGCTCTTGGTGGTAATGTTCGAGTTGGTATGGAAGATAATATCTTCTATCGAAAGGGACAATTAGCAAAATCGAATGTTGAATTTGTTGAACGGACAAAGCGCATGCTAACTGAGATTGATAAATCTATTGCTACGCCAGATGAAACTCGGCAGATACTTAATTTACAAAACTGTCCTTCATAACTTTCTCTGAACTAGTTACCCTATCAATAACATTGTTGATAGGGATAAAGCATGCGTTTTTTATTAATTTCTCTGGCAATAACATTAGCTGTTTTTTTAAGTTCACTGACTATTTCAGCTTCTCGTTGTTCAGTAATTCTTGTTAACGGCATCACCGCACAAACTGCCGCCACTGGCTGACTTAAATAATCAAATACAGGCACACCTAGGGCGTAAATCTCAGGGTGAAGCTCTGCATTGTCAATCGCATAGCCTTGTTTATTATACTCAACTAATCGAAGATGTAATTCATCCCTTGAGGTTATGGTATTTTCAGTAAAACCTTCAAACTCTTCATCTAGCAATCTGTCTATCTGCTCTACTCCAACAAAAGACAAAATGGCTTTTGCGCCTGCTGGTGCATGCAGCGGCAATACATCAGCTGGATGCAGCTTTACTCGCAAGATATTTCTGCTTTCAGCAAGGTAACAGGCGACAGTGCTATTTCCTGTCCAAACTTCAAGACTAATGGTTTCACCCATTTTGTCTCTTAAACGGTCAATATGGGGTTTTGAAACATCAACAAAAGCTTGAATAGATTGACTGGTTTGGGAGACACCTAATCGATATGCCAGCGGTCCTAGTCTAAATTTTTTGGTTTTGTCTTCTTGTGAAACCAAGCCATAATCCAAAAGGTTCGCCAATATTCGTGACGTGGTTGCTTTATGAAAACCCGTTAATTCACTCACTTCAACAGTACCAAGCTCTCTGTTGTTATCAGCAAAAGTAACTAGAATTTCCAGTGCCTTTTCAATTGCATTTAATTTTTGCTTAGTTTTGTGTCGCACAATAATCCACCAAGTAATATCAATTGCATTAATGTAATTGATATTATGGCTTTTTTATCTACGTTTTAAAAGGTAGTTGATTTAATAGCCGTGTAATACTCATCACAGGATAAGGTAAGGCTTAGGAACAAAGCAGCGAAAATAATCGCTGCTATAAAGGTATGCAAACTATCTGAAAACCTAGCCCCAAGCAACCGCAATTCGCTGAGACTGATCTGGTGTTATGGTTATCGCGTCAACCGGACAATGAAGGCGACAAAGGTGACATATCTGGCAGTCTTCTTTATAGGCGATAAAAGCCTGATTAGTATCTTTATCCATTCTAAGTACATCTGTTGGGCAAGCTTTGACACAACTTTCACACCCTATGCAACCATGTATTTTTTCAACCGGCATAATTAAACTCCAATAACCACCGTTTCATGTATGTAATGGAACACTTCCATCAACGAATATTGCTTCAATTTCCAATATCGAGATTAAATAGTTCTACTGCCCTTATCAACAACACGGTCTCACATAGTGATACGGCAAACAGTTATAGGGGCTAATGAAATTATTAGCGAGAGAGTTTGTCATTCTTAATGTAGTACCAGAAAAGATGTTTTATTAAAACTGTCTCACATCGTAAAACCCTACGCGTGTAATCATTGTCATCGCCTTTTTACTACAGTACGCTTGTACCACATAGCGACACCAATGTACCACAACAGAAAAGGTAAAAATGATGGGAAAGAAAGTACTCGTAGACTTAAGCCACCCTTTTGGAGCAAACATGCCGGTTTGGCCATACTTTAAAAAACCCGATATCGATACCGTACACGGTATTGCCAAGTCGGGCGTTCTCACACAATCACTAAAAATTGTTATGCATTGTGGAACCCATGCTGATTCTCCTCGACATGTAATGGATAAAGAGTTTAATGGCGAACGTGCTCGCTACACCCATGAAATGGAATTAGACGAATACTATGGTGATGCCGTTTGCCTAGACATTAAAACCCATGTCTGGGGTCTGATCACTGCTGCTGATTTGGATGATGCAGTTGCTCGTGCAGGTTTAACCAACGATGAGCTTGAAGGTATGATTATTATTTTACGTACCGGCATGCACTTAAACTGGGACGATTCAAAGGATTATTTTCACTATGCTACTGGTTGTGGCGTTGAAGCTGGCCATTGGTTTGTTAAAAATAAGGTAAAGACGGTTGGCATGGATCAGCAAGCACTTGATCATCCTCTCCACACGTCCATGGGACGCAACGGAATCCCGATGGATCTGGTTGGAAAATCAGGTAAGCCGATCGTAGAAGAGTTTATTGAGCAGTTTGGTGAAGAGGCCTATGCTTGGTTTAATAAAGAACTTTTTATCAAACATCATGGTGAGAGTGCTTATAAAGAACTCTACGGTGAGATAGAAGAAAAGGCTGGCACAGGCGGTACTTGGGAGCCTTGTCATAAGCTAATGCTGGGTAATGGTATTACTGGCTGGGAAAATGTAGGCGGCGATCTTGAAAGAGTAGTTGGCAAGCGATTTAAAATTATGGGTTTCCCCATTCGTTGGGTTGAAGGTGATGGCTCCATGGTGCGTCTCGTTGCAGAAATTGATGAAGACGAGTTAAACGACGTGCCAACACGTATCTACAAATACGGCGATCATTAAGGTCTTTAACCACCACTTCATTTACAGCTTAGGAAATCCTTGATATTGAACAGCCTCTTTTTGAGGTTGTCTCAAGTTCCCACAATAACCACACCTCTGGATGGACAACTTCCTCTATTCCTTGTTTCTCCACAACAGTTATTTTCACTAACATCGGCTAAACTTAAAGATAAGTCTTGTGGCGCTCTATTTACAGTGACTGATACCAATCGCTTCAGTAACCAGTAGAATAATTGTTCCTGTAGTTTATAATAGCCACGCTAAATTGATTAATTTTAAGGAAAAATAAGCGTGATAAAGTTTTGCTTCTGCACTGTCTTTGTTCTTTTTATTACTGCTGCTCACGCAAATAGTCAAGCTGAATGTCTTGAGCTTCATGTAATAAGCAATTCCCCTATTGGTTTTGAAAATTCGGATAAGGAAAATGTTGGCGTTCATTGGGAATATTTGACCGCTTTAGAAAAGGCAACCGACTTCTGTATCAATAAAACACTCTTACCCTACGCCAGAATTTGGCAAAGTATCGAACATGGCAAACATGATGGTGGCATAGTTTTTAAATCAGACTCGCGTTCAAATTTTATTGAATATGTCGCTCCAATTCGTACCGTTAAAACAGTAGTTATACCAGTTAATGGCATCAAGATTAGAAGCTATGATGATTTAACAGACTTAACTATTGGTAAAACGAGAGGCACTCATTTAAGCAAAAAATTTGATCATGACGCTAGTCTCAAGCTCATTGAACTAAACAATTATGATCAGGCAGCACAAATGCTCAAACTTGGTCGTATTGATGCGATTGCAGGCAGCGCTTTAGTACTTAGTTATCAGCTAAGAAAGTATGATGTACTTGATAAGGTTAATCTTACAAATAAGCTCATTCTAGGAGAAAAAGAACAATGGTTACAGTTATCAAAACAATCAAAACATCTTGATAAAATCCCTGAATTAAAACAGGCAATAGAACAGCTGCAACAAAACGGTAGATTTGATCTGATCATGGATAAATACTACGGAAAAAGATGGAAACAAATAAACCACTAAACTTAAATGGGAGGATTAGTTTATTGGTATTAGATGTTTCCATCTAAAACTCTACAGGTGTTCTTCAAGTCTAAGCGGTAACATTTACAAGGGAATCGTTATCATTCATGCCAAACTTCTCTTGCACGGCGGCTAAAATAGAATCCTTATCATCATCACTAAGTTGTTCATCAAAATTTTCTAGCAGCTCTTCTAAAAAACTGACCATTTCGCTTGAGTTTGAAACATTATTTTGTGGGGGTGGTGGTGGCGGCATTTGCGAGCCATTGCCACCAGCCATATCACCAATAGCTTTTGCATCGAAACCATTATCAGCCATTAGTTGCTCGAGTTCTTGGTTAGGTACCACACCTAAATCAGCAAAACCTTCTACGATACTACTGGCGTCGTCACCACTTAGGTTATCATTTGAAAACTGGCTTAAGATTTCCTCAACCTTATCTTTTTGATCGGTTGTCATAGCAGGTTGGCTAGATTGCATTGATGGCATCTGCATACCTGAACCTATGGAATTTATCATTTTTTTCTCCATTATAGATTTAGTTTATCCAGACGATAACTTAGCAAATACATAGTGAATTTTAGGTGAATTGATAAATATCGGTCTTATACGATTCATTAAAGTGAAATCTAGGTGAAAAACATATTTTTTTGTTGGTTATACTTATGTGACTATATAAATTGAATATAGTGATATATCACTCAGAGGTTTAATACCGTGCTTGTACTCGTTGTTGAAGATAACCGAACCTTAGCGGCAAATATGATTGAGTTTCTTGAAGCTCATGACTTTGAATGTGACTATGCTGATAATGGCAATCTAGGTTTAAGCTTAGCAAATAACCAAACATTTAACGCGATAGTCTTAGACATCATGTTGCCAGGTAAAGATGGTATGAGCATATGTAAAGAGTTAAGAGATGCTGGCGTTAGTACGCCTATTTTGATGTTAACCGCTAGAGATACACTTGAAGATAAACTCCAAGGATTTCAGGCAGGAACTGATGATTATTTGGTTAAACCGTTCGATTTGCCAGAGCTTGTCGCTCGAATACAAGTTCTCACAAAACGTATTTGCAACAACCAAGCTAAATTGAGTGTTGGTGATCTTGTTATGGATATTGAACTAAGAGAAGTCACTCGTACTGGTCGAGTGATTGAATTAAATAATGCCTGCTGGCAAATATTAGAAGCGCTATTAAAAGCGTCTCCAAAAGTCGTTTCTCGCCAAGAAATAGAACAAACTATTTGGCCCGACCAATTACCAGATTCTGACGTACTAAAATCTCATATTTACAAATTAAGACAATTAGTTGATAAACCCTTCGACTACCCGCTTATTCAAACGGTAAGAGGTGTTGGCCTAGTTATTAAAGGTGAGCAAAAGTGAGCAATAAGAGCAGCTTAAAATATCAATTTAAAAAACAGTTAGCCATAAGTATTGGTTTACTCGTTATAGTTTTCTCCTTTCTGCTCTATAATCTTTTTTATATCGGTATTGGCACAACAATGCACCGTACTATGATGTCGATGGCTAGCCATTATGCTAAGCAAGTAGAATTAAATACTCACTATCAACTACCAAGTGGCGATGAGTATTCTGCTTATGTTGGTCGAAAAAATATACCTAGTGAAATAGAAGCTTTGTTTGATGTTGATGCCGTGAATAATTTTGAGTTTGCAGTCAATGATGGTAATCAATTAGTAAAATTTTTTAGGCCCGAAAAAGTCTATTTTTTACTTGCTTATCCAATAGAAAATAACAAAGATAAACTTTATTTACTTTATAATGAAAGCCATAATAAAAAGCTCGCACCACCACCAAAGCGAGGCCCACTATTAAATTTCCCTATTTCTGTCATAGTTATAACACTATTTGCCATCGCTTTAGTTTATTGGGTGGCACAGCAATTAATAGGTAAGGTTTTAAATCCGCTCAATGAACTAAGCCAAATGGCAGAAAGTTTAGATGAAAATAACCCAGAGCTTTCATTTGATGTGATGAATGACAAAACGGAAATAGGCGTAGTTGCCAATACATTACACCAAACTATGGGCAGGATTCATCAATATCACCAAAGAGAGAAACACTTCTTACAAAACGCGAGTCATGAGTTACGTACACCTATGGCGGTTGTATCTTCTGCACTTGATATAATAGATTTAAGAATATCCCAAGGCAATTCAAATATCGGTGACCAACATACAAATATTCGCCGCGCCAATAAAAACATGACCCTAATCACTGAGGCCTTGTTATTGCTCAGCCGAAACGATACATATCAGGCGCCGTTAGAAAATATAGATCTCGAACAAATATTAGCAGCCATTATCGATGAACATAGATACTTACTGAAGGGTAAAGATGTAGAGGTTGAGTTAGTTACAGATAACAATTCGTCCTATGAACTACCTAAATCCCTTTGCCAAATTGCTTTGAGTAATTTAGTTAGGAATGCCTTTGAACATACGCTATCTGGCATCGTTTATATACAACTCGAAAGTACTACTGTTTCAATAACTAACACAAACTCAGGCTTAGAAAATAATTACCAAAAAGCTTCCAAACGAGGATTTTCCCAAAACCAAGGATTTGGTATTGGGCTAGATATTGTAAATCAAATTGTTACGCAGCAAAATTGGCAACTTAAAATTTCATCTGAACATAAAAATGGTAATCAAGTTGTTATTTCCTTTCAAGCCAACTTAGATTCTAGCTGACACACCTTCAACATGAGCAGCTAGTAAAAGATTCCCCCTGCTCTATACAAAAAATTCCAGCAACATATTAGCGCTTACTTTATGCGCTATGGGATAGCTTTAACCAAAATTCACTCATAAATAATAAAACAAAAGAGGTATTTAATGAAATTAACTAAAACAATTTTTGCTCTCAGCCTAATAATAACGGCCATTGTAGGTTGTAAAGACTACACGGTTGTTGATACAAGCCAACAGGACAATTTTGACAATGTAAAAGTGATAGCTGAGCCTCTGGTTGGCGAAGCCTTTTATGGTCAGGATGCTCAACATCAAACAACAATTCCAGCTTATGTTGATAACTTTGATGGCACAGTAACCGATAAAAATACTGGTTTGATGTGGACTAAAACCCCAGATTTAAACAGTGATGGCGTTATTAACATCAAGGACAAATTCAGCTATGACGAATTAGTAATAAAAGCTGAAGAATCCAGTGCGGCAGGATATAACGACTGGCGCTTACCTACAGTAAAAGAACTTTATTCCCTAATGAACTTTAATGGAACTGATATCAGCAGCTCTGCAGAAGGAGATTGCCCTGTAGAGGGTGAGTTACCACCAGAGGGAGAAACACCACCTGCCGGTGAGATCCCCTCTGAATGTTCAGGAGAAACATTAGAGCCTCAACCTCTTGTTGAACAGGTAGAAAGTCGACCATTCATTGATATCAACTACTTTGACTTTGCTTATGGTGATATTGAAGCGGGTGAGCGTCAAATTGATTCTCAATATGCAACAAATACACTGTATATTGCCAATACTGCAAATGATGGAGGTCGCACGCTTTTTGGTGTCAACTTTGCTGACGGGCGCATTAAAGGCTACGGATTAACCCTTTTTGGTCAAGATAAAGTCTTTTCAGCAATGTTTGTTCGCGGTAGAGACAAACCTAGAGAAGAATATGGAATTAATCAATTTAATGATAATAAGAATGGCACCATCAGCGATAGCGCAACTAAGTTGATGTGGACTAAAGATGACAGCTTAACAGCCATGGTTTGGTCTGATGCTTTAGCCTGGGTTCAAACTAAAAATGAGGAAAGCTATCTAGGTTATCAGGACTGGACATTGCCGGATGCAAAGCAATTACAGAGTATTGTAGATTATACCCGTTCGCCTGATACAACAGATTCACCTGCAATAGATCCTATATTCAATAGCAGTAAAGTAGTTAACGAAGCAGGACAAGACGATTATCCAGCATACTGGACCAGCACCACACATATCAATACTTCAACAATGCCAGGAGGTCCGGCGGTTTACATTAACTTTGGCAGAGCTATGGGCTTTATGAATGGTGGTTGGGTTGATGTGCATGGCGCAGGTTCCCAACGTAGTGATCCCAAGGTAGGAAATCCAGAAGATTTTCCTGAAGGATTTGGCCCTCAAGGTGATGCCATAAGAATTAACAACCATCTGCGTATGGTTAGAACGATCAAATAAAATTTTTATATACCCCATGGTTCCATAGGTGCATGGGGTTACTTACCTTTATCAATAGGCTGAACCTAATAAATTCAGCCTTTTTTCAATTTAATACTATGTCCTCTTTCATACTCAATCAAGATTATGAACACTCCCCCTCAAAAAACAACTTTAGGTGAAATCCACGTGAAATGGTGGTTTTTCTATTAGATATACTTTGCTTACTCTAATTTGTAGATGATTAAACGAGAAGAAGTACTATGAAATTAACTAGAAACATTTTTGCATTGAGCTTAGTAGCAATGGCTATTACAGGGTGTAATGATAGCGCTCAAAATGAAGAAGAAACAATAATTGCTCCCGACGAAGAAACGATAGTAATTGATCCCTATGTCGTAGTTGATACTAGTCAATTTGATAATTTTAACAATGAAAATGCCATGAGTGAGCCACTCTATGGCGAACAGTTTTACGGTCAGGATGCTCAAACAACAACTACATTGCCAGATTATGTAGATAACAGCGATGGTACAGTAAGCGATTATAATACAGGCCTGATGTGGGCAAAAACACCTGACTTAAATGATGACGGTGTTATTAACATCGATGACAAATTTAGTTATGACGAATTACTTGTAAAAGCAGAAGAGTCTACCTTAGGTGGTTATGATGATTGGCGTTTACCCACCATTAAAGAGCTTTACTCTTTAATGGACTTTAATGGTACCGACCCAAGCACCAGTGGTGGACTAGAATGTCCTTCCGATGGTGATTTACCACCAGAAGGAGGAACACCACCAGAGGGCGAGCTCCCTCCTGAATGTTCAGGCGAAGGGACTGAGCCATTGCCAGTAGCAGAGCCGATAGAAAACATACCATTTATTGATACCAACTATTTCGACTTTGCTTATGGTGACCTTGATGCCGGTGAACGTACAGTTGATTCACAGTACGCGACTACCAACCTATACGTCGCCAATACTACAGATGACGGTGGCCGTACACTGTTTGGTGTCAACTTTGCTGACGGGCGTATTAAAGGTTACGGTTTAACCCTTTTTGGTCAAGATAAAGTCTTCTCAGCAATGTTTGTTCGTGGTGGAACGGAAGAAGGTGAACAGTATGGTATTAATTCTTTCACCGACAATGAAGACGAAACTATCACCGATCAAGCGACAAACCTAATGTGGAGCAAAGATGATAGCTTAGAATCCATGACTTGGTCAGAAGCTCTAGCTTGGGTTCAGACCAAGAACGAAGAAGGTTACTTAGGTTATAGCGACTGGACTTTACCAGATGCCAAGCAACTACAAAGTATTGTTGATTACTCACGTTCACCTGATACCACAGATTCTCCTGCGTTAGATCCACTTTTTAACAGTACAATAATTATTAATGAGGCGGGACAAGACGACTACGCTGCATACTGGAGTAGTACTACCCATATTAATGTCTCCCCAATGCCAGGGAGCGCAGCTGTTTACATCAACTTTGGCAGAGCAATGGGCTTTATGAACGGTGAATGGGGAGATGTACATGGGGCTGGCGCACAACGTAGCGACCCCAAAATAGGAAATCCTGCAGATTTTCCTGAAGGGTTTGGTCCTCAAGGTGATGCCATTAGAATTAGCAACTTTGTTCGCATGGTTAGACAAACGAACTAAGTAGACTCTACCTCCCTTTAATTTGGCAAGCTAGGCGATAAGTTTAGCTTGTCAAGACTTCGAACAAAGTTATGTATAGTTATAAGATTAAAATAGAATTTCTAACGCACTAAGTGCCCCAAAGCTTGATAGAAAATTATTTTTAGACTATATGTTCTAAGGCGCAAACGCCCCCCATATAAAAGTTAAAATAACTCTCCAAAGCAATAAAAAGTAGGCATTTCCCTATAATAATTA
>Ga0209184_1000394_pt1 | contig 48625 bp, 40 predicted proteins | sample EN8Hudsemesocosm_2_FD_184627 | JGI IMG/M metagenome (GOLD analysis project Ga0209184, IMG submission 184627) | Methane-oxidizing microbial communities from mesocosms in the Hudson Canyon - EN8C Hudson Canyon (SPAdes) (version 2) | ecosystem: Environmental > Aquatic > Marine > Cold seeps | place... | reverse complement strand
GAAAAAAAGCAGAGGCTTTCCGTATTTTCCTCATCAAATTAAGTGGAAAACAAATGAAATGGGGTAAATCATTTACTAACCCTGCCTTACTGTCTGGGTTATGGGTATTCCTTTCAATGCAAGAGGTGTTAGATTGCTATTCTTCTGAGGAGTTGGCGGATTTACGAGAAACTGCGCAGGATTTTTTCCCGATGTAACTTGTGTAGATACCTATGCCCTTTGGGGAAGGAGCTTATTTTTTATGTGACCCCCATTAAGTGTTGGGAATTGTGACAATAGGATTAATGAAGGATAATAACAAGGTAATAATCATCTAATACAAGTTTTTGGGAGGTGTGTGATGGAAGACAATTCAATAGTCTGCCACTGTACAGGTGTAACCCAAGGAAGATTAAAGCAAGCTATTACTCAGGGAGCGACTAACTTTGAACAACTGGTGTTGGCGACTGATGCTTGTACCCAGTGTGGCTCATGTGCACCTTATTTACATGAGTTATTAGGCAAGAAAATTAATTGGACAGCGGTTGAAATATCCAAAATAAAATCAGTCGCGACCGATATTAAATCGTTTAAATTAATTGCTAAAAATAAAAAATATCAATTTGATGCTCACCAGCCCGGACAATATATTCTAGTCAAAGCCTATATTAATGAACAATGGGTGACTCGCCCTTACGCATTATCTGCCGCTCGATCGACAACTACCTATAGAGAAATTACTGTTAGAAAAAAACCTGAAGGGATTTTTACTCAATGGTTATTTGATGGTGCCGCAGCGAAAACAATGCAAATTACCGATTTGCAAGGTACTCGGTATATTGATGTTTTGTCAAAATACAACAGTTTTTGTTTTTCTGGTGGTGTAGGTATCACCCCTGTCATTTCCGCATGCCGTTCTATTAAACAAGAAAAGCTAAGCAACGCGGGGCTACATATTGATTATTCCGTTTCCGATGCACGCCATATTGCTTGTGAAACTGAATTAAAAAAAATCATCAAAAAACATCCGTTTATTTCTATGCACACTCGAGTTGCACAGAGAATTTCTTTGGCAGAAATTGCTAGTATCGTGGAAGCTAATGACCCAGAAACGCAATATTATGTTATTGGCCCTAGTCAATTTGAAGATTATATATATAAAGCATTATTGAGCTGTGGTGTCACTGAAAGTGCTATCAATAATCTTAAAGAAAAGCCTTTAACTGCTGAGCTGCAATCACCTTCAAAAACTACGCAGGGCGTTAACCTAAGCTATGTCTATATTGGCATGCTATTTCTTTTCGCTTTTCTGATACAAGAATGGTTTGACTTAAAAATACCCATGGTAGAAGCGTTACAGCAAGGTGAGAGCTATAAGCGCTGGACGGGGTTTATTGTCTTATCTTTTATTGCTTTTCAATGGTATTACCCAATAAAACAAATATTTTCTTTTAAAGAGAACCTGTTTTATTGGCGAAAAATACATAAATATAATGGTGTTATAGCACCGGTTATTTTATATGCTCATTCAACTTCGATCGGCTATGCCTATTTATTTATTTTATCTACCACGTATTTAAGCAATAATATTTTAGCCTTATGTAACCGGGATGTTTTACATGGTTGGTTCAAAAATAAAATCGTTTATAAGTCATGGCTAAGTGTGCATATTTTATTGACCTGCTGCATCAGTATTTTGACTTGGTATCATTTGTTTTTTGCCTTTGCATATAGCTAACCGCCATGATCAATAAAAGAAACTCCTATCTTCTTGCGAGCATCATTTCATTTCTTTGCATCATGCTATTGTTGCAAACTGATTTTGAACGTTGGAATCAGCCGGGGCCATTCAATCCAGGTCATGAAGATTTGGCGTGTAATGAATGTCATTTAAAAACTAAAAGTTCAGTGCGCCAGCAACTACAGGCGAATGTACAATATTGGCTTGGGCAGCGTAAGACTGAAGCTGATTTTTATTATCATAAAATAGATAATAAGCACTGCATTGCCTGTCATAATATGGATAAAGACCTGCATTCATCCTACCGATTTAATGAACCTCGATTTAATGAAGTAAGAGAAAAGATACACCCAGAGCAATGTGTTTCATGTCACAAAGAGCATATCGGTCAGCGCATAAGTCAATTTAAAATAAGTGACTGCCAACTTTGCCATGAAGATATGAAGATTAAAAATGATCCTATTAGCGTGCCGCATGATGAGTTAATTGAGCGTAAAGACTGGCAGACCTGTTTAGGTTGTCACGATTATCATGGTAATCATGATATGGTTTTGGAGAAAACCGTAGGGCGCGCAATAAAGCAGGAGCAATTACTGGATTATTTTAGTAAATCTGAATCGCCTTATCTCGGGCCAATAATAACCAAAGCAAGGAGTACGCGTTATGAAAAATAATAAATTATGTATTCTTGTGTCCCTAGCCATAGTTTGTTTGATTGTTTATTTATTTAAAACAGCGCCGCCACCGCTAGATGACGGCTTAAAAAAGCAAGGACTACAGTTACCCGTCAGTGTCTTATTTAATATTATTGCAGAGGAAAATAATGTCGTTCGTAGTTTGTATACTAAAGAAATTGTAACTCAAGGTAAAAGCGCAGGTCTGAAATTTAGTGAAGACTGGGAGGATGAAGGAGTAGAAGCAGGGCCGTTGCCTGCCTTGTTTTTACGTGCGGTTTCCCAGGCATTAGAAAAAAATCCAGTGCCAGTTAGTTTGTTTTTAGGTTCAGATTTCCCCATTAGCTCAGCTAATGCCTTTGATGGGCAGCAAAATAAGGTGTTTCAGGAGGTAAAGAAAGTGCCACATAAACCAGCCTTTTTTTATGCTGAGGGTATAAAGCGGCATGTGGCTATGTTTCCTGATTTTGCTATTGCATCTGCTTGTGTCGACTGCCATAACAAGCATCCAGATAGCCCGAAAACTGATTGGGAGCTAGGCGATGTGATGGGAGCAACGACTTGGCTATACCCAGATGAAACAGTCACTATAGAAGAGATAACACGAACAGTAGCAGCCTTACGAGCTTGTTTTAAAGAAGTGTATTCAGGATATCTACAGAAAACACAAGCTTTTACTCTACCGCCAGAAATTGGTGATAAATGGCCTGTTGATGGTTATTTTTTACCTAGTGAAGAGGTGTTTTTTACGCGTTATGAAGAGCAAGCTTCACGACAAACGATGCGTATTTTGTTGGCTGAAATGGAATTGAAGTAAATACACGGCATAACATACGCTTGTATTGTTGAGATAGTGAATTAAGAATAAGCGCCTTCTCCAGAGGGAGAAGGTTGATGAGGAGATTATAAAGCATGATTTTTTTCCTCACTCAACCCTCCTGCAAGAGAGGGCTTAGTCAGCAGCATTGTCGATTTTTGGGGAGAGGGGCAACAAGTTTGCCAATTATGTTAGAATTTGCCGCCACGAAATGGTGCTAGCCACATTGAGATATAAAGAATATGAGTACAGACGAAGATTATAAAAAACTGGCTATTGCAGCTTGTCGTAATGACTTAGATACAGTGAAAGTCATGGTAGATGCAGGTTTTGATAAAGAATCTATCGACCAGTTTGAAGAGCCTATACTCTCAGAAATTGTGTTTAATTTGCTTGAGGATGCAGTACCAGAGCGATACGCAATCGTTAAAAGTTTAATTAATATGGGATTTAATCCGCAACACCTTGATTCAGATAGTTGTGGGCCGTTAACTCAAGCCATGCTATCAATGGATACCATGATGCTTGAAGTTTTATTGCAAGGTGGCGCGATAGCTAATGAAACAGCCGGATTTAAAGAGGGTGAAACACTCTACGATTGGGCAGTATTTGATTATATACACCAAGTTTGGGAGATCAATCAAATACCTGAAGAGCCAAGTCAAGAGGCTTTGGCTAATGGAGATGCTTGGCTTATTTGGTTGGATGCAATGGCAGTGAAATATAACCGTCGTCGCCCCGACCATCTGTTGCTGCTAAGAAAGTATGGCGCGAAAACGGGGATAGAATTAAAGAAAATGCATTGATGCGTGATAAAAGGGCGGACTTCAGTCTGCCTTTTATAAATGAAAACTGTGCTAGGGCTATTTAAAATAATGTATCGTGGGAGGGGCTTTTAGCCGCGACTTGTATGAAATCGCGGCTAAAAGCCCCTCCCACAAATACCACACACAAACCGAAATTAACTTATGGCCATTAGCTCAACAATTAATAAAATCTCTCTCAACATCGCTGATATGGATCGGCATTATTATCAAAGTCACGAACTAACCGTGGCGCAACACCCATCAGAAACAGACTTCCGATTTATGGTGCGTTTAATCGCATTTATGGCTAATGCGAGTGAACAGCTTAGCTTTACCAAAGGGCTCGCTAGTGATGATGAGCCTGATCTTTGGCAAAAAACACTGACGGATGAAATTGAGTTATGGGTTGATTTAGGTCAGCCAGATGAAAAAAGAATTCGTAAAGCCTGTGGGCGCGCTAAGCAAGTGATTATCTACACCTACGATGAACGCAAAGCAAAAGTGTGGTGGGAACAGCAGCAAAGCAAATTACAGCGTTTTAACAATTTGAAAGTCGTACATATTAATGCCCAAGGCGTAGAGGCTATGGTTAAGCGTTCTATGCAATTGCAATGCAATATTCAAGAGGGTGAAATCTATTTGGATGATGGGGAGTTAAGTCTTACCTTTACGCTAGATAAGCTTTAATCATTCTGTACTTATATTGAAAATATACTTTATGACCATAACTGTTCGGGAGCTGAGCAGACAATTTATCTTTTATCGGCTATAAACTTAGCGGGGTAGGGAGTTTCAAAATATTGGGCAGAAGTGCAATAGCTTTAGCTATTGCTGATTTGGAAATAGTCTAAGGAATACACATTTTATAAAATCCGAAACTTTAGGTTATGTAGCACTTCCAGTCCTTTAAGGACTGGCAGTGCTTTCGGGATTATTGAAATTTGATTTCTAAGCATGTCGTTCCTATTAGGAATCTCATAAAAATGCTCATACCCAATCATTATAATTTGGCTATAAAGAATGAGCTTATCGGGGCGCAGTGCTTTAGCCTGCTATTTTAGGCTACGAAGGCAGGCTAAAGCACTGCGCCCCATTTATTGTATTGCTATTAACTTAATGGCTGAAAGAAATCATACAAATCTAAATCTTTGGCCACTTTTTCCGCAGTAATTTTACCTTGATAGGTATTAATCGCTTTGATTTTTCCTTTATCTGCGAGAAAGCCATTGAGTGAGTTGTCAGCAAGATCTAAGACGTAGTTTATGCTTGCTTCTGTAAGTGCTACGGTAGAGGCTTTCGGGTAAGCCCCCGGCATATTGGATACGCAATAATGAACGACTCCATGTTTTATGAAAACAGGATCTGAGTGCGTAGTTGGCCTAGAAGTTTCAAAACAACCGCCTTGATCAATACTGACATCAACAATAACGGAGCCTAAAGACATTGTTTTTAACATGCTTTCCGTTATTATTTTCGGTGCTTTTGCGCCACGGCTAAGTACTGCACCGATAACTAAATCGGCATCTAGGATATGTGCAGCAATACTCTCTGAATTAGAGATAAAGAAGTTCACGGTAGGCAACGAAGCTTTGAGTGTTGTCCATTTTTCTGCGTGACGGCCTGCAACAAAAACAGCGGCACCCATTGCAGCAGCAACATGAGCAGCATGTTGACCGACCACGCCATCACCGAGAATGACGACTTTGCCATAGGATTTATTCATAATGGTGCCTAATTGCATGCCATTACCTTGGTTAAACTTAGCCAGATAATAAGCCCCCATTAACACGGACATATTACCGGCAACAGCACTCATAGGCGCTAAAATAGGCAATTTCCCCTGCTGATCTTCAAGCGATTCATAAGCAACAGCCGTCGTGCCTTTTTTTATCAGCTCTTCAGTAAGTGATTTATTCACCCCCGCCAAGTGGAAAAAAGTAAATACGATTTGTTGTTTTAAGTACTGATATTCTGATTCTTGAGGTTCTTTAACCTTTACAACTAAGTCAGCATTCCATGCCTCACTAGCAGAAACTATGTCAGCTCCAGCTGATTGATATTGTTCATTACTGAAACCAGAATCAAGACCCGCATTAGACTGCACAAACACTGAATGCTTGGCTTGAATAAGTTGCGCTACACCTTGAGGGGTAATAGCTACTCGGGCTTCTTTATCTTTTATTTCTTTAGGTATGCCAATTTTCATTTTAATCACCTAGAGTGTGCTCGGTAAGAACCTGCGTAATTGCCCTGATCCAATTCTATAATGCGTCATAAAGGCTAAATATTAAGTAAGATTTACTGGCTAAGGAGCGAGGTTTCAATAAAACCCGAAACTTTATGTAGCTTGCAGAATACAGGAAGTTGAATGCACTGCGCTTCCTGTATTCCGTAAACTCCATAGAGGCTACATTAGAATGTAAACTTTCGGATATTATTAAGTTTGTATTCCTTAGCGACACCAGTTTACTGCTTTAAGCTATTGCCAATAGACCCCACAAGTTTTTTGTCTTCACTTGATGTATGCAAAGCGAACCATTGGAATAAAAATTCAAACACCTCATCGGCGCTGATAGTTTCGTGTCTAAATTCGTGAAGTTTATTCTTACATTCTGCTAGTAAAGATTGGTGGAGAGCCTTGTGATGTTCCTTGTCTGGGTAATTAAAGTCTTCCATAAGGTTTTCTTCACTTAAGAAGTGAAATTCAGCATACTTTATAACTTCACTTAACAGCCTTAACTGCTTATCTCTTGGCGCTCTCTGTATTGACACTTCCTGAAATTCAATAATGAGCCCGAGAAATATCTTATGCTCGGCATCAATTTTTGTATGTCCAAGATTATATTTATGATCCCATTTCAACATATTATTTATTCCCTGTAGTCGGTGTGCAGTGCTTAATTTGTTATTGCACATTCGATTGAAAAGAAAACGCAAATTAACTTATCCTCAGCAAAGCCTCAAATTCATCAATTGGCACGGGTTTACTAAATAAAAATCCTTGGTAGTGAATGCAGCCTTTATTTAGCAGCCGTTGTCGCTGCTCTTCGGTTTCCACACCTTCAGCAATTACCTCTAACATTAAGCTTTCTGCCATAGCAATAATGGTTCTTATAATTGCTTGATCACTCACATTGGTGGCTATGTCGCTTACAAATGATCGGTCAATCTTCAATTGATGGAGGGGTAATTTTTTGAGGTATTGCAGTGATGAGTACCCTGTACCAAAATCATCTAATTCAAAGTGAATGCCAATTGCTTGTAAGGCGTTCATAGTGGCAATGGTATCTTCCACCTTATTTAGTAACAAACTCTCAGTGAGCTCTAGGTTGAGTAGCTTTGGGTCAATGGCATAGTGCTCTACAGTGGTTTTCACTTGTTCTACAAAATCAGGCTGACTAAACTGTTTGGCGCTGACATTGACTGATAAGGTTAATTTTTTAGTCAATGCATCTTGTTGCCATGCCTGCAGTTGGGCGCAAGCTGTTTCTAGTACCCATTGTCCAATGGGGATAATTAGCCCCATTTCTTCAGCAGCAGGAATAAATTCAAACGGTGAGACTATACCGTGCGTTGGGTGATGCCAACGGATTAATGCTTCAGCACCTAAAGCCTGACCTGTTTGGTCAACTTGTATTTGGTAGTGCAGCTCAAATTGGTGTTGCTCAATGGCGAGGCGTAGGGATTTTTCCAGATCAGCACGAGCATGAATGACTTCTTGCATTTTAGGCTCAAAGAAACATAGGGCATTACGCCCTTCATGCTTGGCTTGATACATTGCAATATCTGCTTGTTTTAATAGTTCTTCTGGCTTTATATGTCGCTTATCAAACAGAGTAATGCCAATGCTGGAACTGCTGTTATAGGTATGAGCACTAAGCTGGTATGGTGAATTGAGCGCCGCTAATATTTTATGACCCGTTGCTTCTGCTTGTGTTGCTGCATCCACATCTTGATTACCGAGGGCTTCTAATAGCACCACGAACTCATCGCCCCCTATACGTGAGGCCGTGTCACTTTCACGCAAGCAGTTGCTCAGGCGTTCCGCTGTTTGCTGCAAAAGGAGATCACCAAAATTATGCCCTAGGGTATCATTGAGCGTCTTGAAATTATCGAGGTCGAGAAAGAGTAGGGCGCCATACTGACCTGTACGGGCGCTGGCAGAGAGTGCATGGGAAAGGCGCTCTAGCACTAAACGTCTATTCGGTAGTTTAGTTAACGGATCATAGAAGGCTAGATTTTTAATTTCGTTTACAGCTGCTTTGCTTTTAGTGATGTCGGTCAAGGTGGCGACGTAATTGGTCGTGAGATCCTCCGAATCTTTCACTGCCGTGATCGTCAGCTGCTCAGGGTAAATGTCACCGCTTTTGCGTCGATTCCAGATTTCACCTTCCCAAGCCCCCGTGTTATGGATACTTGTCCACATGGCGGTATAAAACTCTTTGCCCTGCTTACCTGAGCTTAGTATGTGAGGTGTTTTGCCAATCACGTCTTCTGCGCTATAGCCTGTGATAGTAGTGAAAGCTAGATTTACGCGCAAAATCACCTTATTGGCATCCGTCACAAACATGCCTTCTTGGGACTCAAAAGCAGCGGCAGCAATACGGAGGTCTTTTTCGGCTTGTTTGCGCTCTGTGACATCTTCAACAATACCGTCAATACTAAGTACCTCGCCACTTTGGTTGCGAGTCGCATGTGAGGAAACATGAAGCGTGCGTATAGTGCCATTTGGGTGCGTAAAAGGCATCTCATGCTGAACAAAGTCCACCACGCCTGTTACCAGTTGGTGGACTTTGTCTTGTGCTTGCTCCAATATACCAGGCAACCAATTAATAACAGCCCCCCAGTTTTTACCCATCACAAATTCTTTAGAAAGGCCTAGAACATTTTCTACGCCATCACTCACATAAAGCAGTTCGCCGTTCAAATTATGACTGTAAATAACAAATTTGCTGCCAACATCCTCTACTAAACTTTGGTATTTCTTCTGACTCTCATGCAAAGCACGTTCTACTAGTTTACGCTCAGTAATATCACGCGCAATACCCAGCACCCCAATAAGCTTACCTTCTTCATTTAGCATAGGCGTTTTTATAGTTTCGAACTGCCCATAATAATTACCGTTAGCAAAAGTTAACTCTTCCTCGTTGATGCTAGACTTACCCGCTAACATCGCCCGCTTGTCATTTTCTCGAAAAAAATCAGCCGTTTTTTTATCTACAAAATCGTAATCGGTCTTGCCGACAATATCGGCCTCTTTAGCGCCAAAGAGTTTTTCAACCATAGGATTGCAAGAAAGGTAAACGCCATCTGCATCTTTTAACCATACCAGGTCTGGAATGGAGTTGACCAAGGTATTTATTCGAGACTCGCTTTCCCTTAGTGCCTGCTCGATTTGTTTTTCTTTAGTGATGTCGATATTAGTGCCTATCATCCGCAAAGGCTTTCCACTGACATCATAAAGTATCTGCGCTCTAGCTTGAATGTAACGTATTTCCCCATTCGGCCACATACTACGGAATTGATGGTTAAATGGACGTTTTCCCGAAATGGCATCCTGAATAACTTGATAAGAGCTCGCAAGATCATCAGGGTGTAGCCACTCCATCCAAGTCTCAACAGAATTGTTAAAATCTTCACGTTTTCTATTGTAAAAAGAGAGTGTTAAGTCATCACACACGAGACCTTGTGTGAGCAGGTTAAAATCCCATATGCCAATGCCATTATGGGAGGTAGCTAAAGCCAAGCGCTCTTCTTTTTCTTTTAATGCTGTTTCATTCTGTTTGCGCTCAGTAATATCAGTGATAAAGCCGTGCCAAAGCGTAGACCCATCCGCTTCACGTTCAGGCATGGCATTACCAAGCAACCAGTTCACCGTGCCATCATTAAATTTCACCCGGTATTCACAGTGCCACAGAGTCAATTCTTGAGCAGATTGTTGGATAGAAGTAATAATATTCTCAATATCATCAGGGTGAATAATTTCCAGAACTTTAGATGCATCCTCTCGAACCTCCTCAGGCCTAACTTTATATATCTCTTTAATGGCATCACTGGCAAACGGAAAACTGGATTTGCCATCAAGATTGAGATGATATTGATAAACCACTCCTGGAACTAAACGAGCTACCTTCTGCAATTTATCCAAGGCAGCCTGCGAGGATTCCTCTGCAAGCTTACGTTGATGTTCTAATGTAATTAACTTAGCTTGTGTTTTAGCTAGCCATCCCATCACGCTACTTTCTGTGCCTGCAGGAACATTGATGACCGAAGTAAAGTCGGCACTGCCAATTTTAGCAATCTCATGCTGTACTTTGCTTAGAGTGCCGCCTAATTGACTATTCAGTAATGAATAAAGGCGGAACAAAGTGAAGATTAACCCTAATACAAATCCGATGAATACAATTAATAGGGTGATAGCCATTTCTTGCGCATGACTAACGGCAGTACTAGTGCGCTGATCCATCAGCGAAGTGACTTCATTAATAGGCCGCATGATGTCAGCCTTTGCTAGATGATAATTATCATCATATAGCATTGAATGAGCTTTGTTTTTACTGTCTATTGCCGATGCTTCAAACAATCTCATTGCCTCAAATTCAACCCCTGTCAGTTTATCTGAGTGAGCTTTTGAGTCTGCCAGTTTTTGTAGTTCTTGTTCTGGAAAGTTAGCCAGTTTCATTAAATCAAGTAGTGCGACGGCTGGTGTAGTACCAATGTTTTCTGGTATCTCGCCAGTTAGAGCAAGGTTCCAATACACTTGGCTGTAGTTTTTTGGGCGGGGTATTTCCCCGTTACGAATATCAATAATGTCTTGGTAGTGTTTTTTGTAGATAGGATTGCCAGTGGCTACGTAGGTTCGTACCATACGTGTTAAATCATCTGATGACTGACGCAATTCATGCGTTAGCTGAAAGGATCGGATACGCAAGTTGTTTGTTTGATCAATTTGTTTTTCTGACCAAACGTAAGTTGAGGCAACAATGGCAATGATGATAATCATGCCAACCGTCAGCTTTAGGTAGATAGTAATTGTATTTGGCCTTAAAATTTTCATAGCAGAAGGGGCTTTTATGCTCATGCTTTACAGGCTTGCTTGACATGATTCGATTGGGTGCCGGATTGCTTTCCTGTTGTAAAGAAACGTTCTAATCCTTTGTGTTTGAAATTTAAAACTATAGCTGATTAGCCACAAGCTTCAGTTACCATTGTAGCTCGCATGTAGTTTACGGAATGCGGGGAATGGTTGCTCCGAACTTCCCGTATTCCGCAAGCTCCATAGCGGCTACAAGTTTCGTAGTTGGGCTACATTTTTTCGTAACCCAACACATTGCGTGGTAAATGTTGGGTTGAAAAAGCACCAACCCAACCAGCTATATGTTGAGTATAGCTAGAGGCGTTACAGGTTGCAATATCTCATTATGTACGGGAAACAGAATATTAAATTTACGTCATTTCTGTTCATTATTAGCAGGAGCTATTGCTGGGCGTGGAATGATATAGCTTTATTGATGATTTTGGCCTAAACGCTTAAGCTCAGCCCCTTTCCAATAAGAATAAACCGCTGGAAAGGCTATTAAGCCGGGTAGGGCGGGCTGGATTTTTTGCCCACCATTTACAACACCAAACACCGTGCCTAAAATTGGTGTTCAGAAAGGCGTTGCACAACCTATAGGGCTATAGAAATATGATTAGTGAAACGATTTTAACGGTAAAAAGAGGCGATGACTGCCTACCACAAGTTGGGTAAAACCATACTGAGCATAAAATCCCATCGCTTGCCCATCTATTGCATCGACAACCATTGCATAAATGGCTATTTGTTCGCTGACACTGAGTGTTCGCTTAATCGCATTCATAAGCAGCATTTTTCCTACTCCTTTTCCTTGAGCCGTTACCGAGCAAGCTAACCGACCTATAAGAGCGGCTGGGATAGGATGTTTAGGTAATTTCTTAACTACTTCTGTGGGGAGCTCGGTAAGTTCAAGCGATAAAGTGCTTAATGTGTAATAGCCGACAATAATCGTTGGATTATCAGCTAAAACGGCCACAAAGACGCGAGCGATTCGGCGCTTAATATCTTGTTTTGCGTGCTTTCTTAAGTAGGTGTCCAGAGACTCATTGCCACAGGTAAAGCCTTTTTTATCATGATGTGAACCCAGTGGTTCGATAATCAAATCCAGAAAATTAGTCACTTGGAAATAATACGTTGATCATGCTCGTTCAAAGCAGCCATAAGTTTGCTGTTGAATGCTACTGGTGTGTCTAAAGCATTAAAAAATATTTCCGAATCCTGTGCATTTAATGTCATGACTTCATGTTTCTGAATCGTCTTTTCAGCACGAGAAAGCGCACTATTTAGGATGAATTTACTAACTGTTTGTCCTTCAAAGCTAGCTGCGCGCTCCAAAATCAACTTCGCCTGTTGCTTAAGTCGCAAATTAATGCGTTCATCTTTCGATTGTGTGCTGGATATCATGGTACCTGTCCTGTACGGTAATCTGTTGTCAGTCTTAAATGTACGTCAAAACGGTGTTTTTGTATAGTTTATTATTTGTTGCTTGCCTCAAAGATAGATATGATAGGGCGATCACGCATTCTGTGCTTGATTTTTCCTCTGAAAATTATTTGCCATAAGTCTCGTTATGCTCATATGTTTTCCTGATTACCCACAACTCTCAGCTATACTTCGTCATCCTATGCTTTTATCGGGAATCTAGTAGCTTAAGCATAGATTCCCGATAAAAGACTTCAGGAATGACGAGTTTGTTAGCATGCTGATTATTCATGTTTTATTTTACTCTGGCTGAGAGTCGTACGTAATCAGGTATGTTTTTATTGGCTTTTCAACCTAAGCGCTTAAGCCCCGTACCTTTCCAATAAGAATAAATCGCGGGAAAGACGATTAAAACTAAAATCAAAGTAGAAATCATACCGCCTACCATCGGTGCTGCAATGCGCTTCATGACATCGGCTCCGGCTCCGGTTTGCCATAAAATAGGCGTAAGCCCGATAAGCGTGGTCATGCCACTCATTAGTTTTGGGCGGATACGTCGTGCCGCGCCATCAACAATAACTTCAGTCAAATCTTGATAAGAGTGTAAGCGGTTGTCAGTGAGTCGTTGCTGGTAGCTTAAGTTTAAATAAAGCAGCATTAAGATACCCATTTCTGCCGCCAACCCAGCTAAAGCAATCATACCCACCCACACGGCAATACTGAGATTATATTCCAGTAAGTGCAGTAACCAGACAGAACCAATTAGTGAAAACGGGATGGCCAGCAGAATAATCAAGGTTTCGCTGAGTGAGCCATGATTAATAAATAGCATTAGAAAGACAATTAATAAGGTGATCGGAACAAGGATTTTTAGCGTTTCTTTCACGCGTTCATAATATTGATATTGTCCTGCCCACTCGATTCTAATGTTAGCTGAAAGCGACACTTTTTCATTGACCACTTTTTTAGCGAGACTGACATAATCGACAAAGCTAATGTCTTTGACATCGACAAATACGAAAGATACTAATTCGCCGGCTTCATTGCGTAACATCGGCGGGCCGTTAATAAATTCGAGACTCGCTAACTGACCGAGGGGGATTTGTGCGCCGCTAGGTGTCGGCACAAGTACTTGCTGTAAGGCTTCAGGCGTATCTCGGAAATCACGCGCATAACGCAAATTAATCGCATAGCGTTCGCGACCCTCAATCGTTGTTGAAACGGTTAAGCCGCCAACCGCAGCACTTAGCACTTCTTCGACATCGGCAATGGTTAAACCATTGCGCGCGATTTTATCTCTATCGATTGTAAAATCGAGGTAATAGCCACCTGTTAAGCGTTCCGCAAAGGCGCTGCGGGTATAAGGGCGAGTACGCTCATCTTCTTGAAGGATGCGCTCGATAAGGATTGAAGTCGCTTCAATGCTATCCAAATTATCACCAAAAACTTTAATACCCAATCCAGAGCGAATGCCTGTCGCCATCATTTCAGTACGCGTTTGAATGGGCATCCACCAAATATTAGGCATGCCGGGATACTGGAGTTTTGCGTCCATTTCGGCAATCAAATCATCCCATGTTAAGCCCGCACGCCATTGATCCATTGGCTTTAAAGTAATCACCGTTTCTACCATCGATAAAGGGGCAGGATCGGTTGGGCTGGTGGAACGGCCTATTTTCCCGAATACGGTTTCGACTTCGGGAAAGGTCTTAATTTGCTTATTCATCGAATGCAAAACTTTGCCCGCTTCAGTAATCGACATGCCAGGTAAAGCCGTGGGCATGTATAAAATACTGCCTTCATTGAGCGGCGGCATAAATTCACTGCCGAGCTTGAAAAAATACGGCACGGTGACGATGAGAGAAATAATGGCAGTGATAATCACGCCCGCACGAAAACGAATGGAAAAACGCACGATAGGGCTATAAATAGCAACCAGAGTTCGGTTAAGCCAATTTTTTGACCCACGTATTTTGCCGCGAATTAATAAAACGGCTAGAGCAGGAATCAGGGTAATCGCGAGTAACGCAGAAAAACCCATCGCATAAGTTTTGGTAAAGGCTAAAGGCTTAAATAAACGGCCTTCGGTGCCTTCTAAAGCAAAAATCGGTAAAAAAGAAACGGTAATAATCAACAAAGCAAAGAAAATACTCGGCCCCACTTCCTGCATGGCTTGAATGATGACTGAACGTCGTTGCGCATCATCAGGCTCGTGGATATTTTCTAGGCGATTATGAATATTTTCAATAATGGTAATCGCAGCATCGACCATCGCCCCAATCGCGACAGCAATACCACCGAGAGACATAATATTGGCAGGTAAATGCTGCACAGACATGGGAATAAAAGCCAATAAAATGGCAATAGGCAACGTGATAATGGCAATTAAGGCTGAGCGTAAATGCAGTAAAAACAGCATAATCACCAGCGATACAACGAGCATTTCTTCGCTGAGTGTCTGTTTGAGGGTATTAATCGCGCGTTCGATTAAATCAGAACGATCGTAAACGGTGACAATTTCCACGCCTTCTGGCAAAGATTTTTTAATGTCTTTAAGGCGTTGTTTAACGCGCTGAATAACATTCAGCGCATCTTCGCCATGACGCATAATAACAATACCGCCAACGGTTTCACCTTCGCCATTGAGCTCAGCTAAACCACGGCGTAATGCAGGGCCCAGACTAACTTGAGCGATATGGCTGACGAGAATCGGCACACCGTTTTTATTTGCGCTTAAAGCAATACGCTCAATATCGGCAACGGAATGAATATAACCACGACCACGGATAAAATGTTCATGGCCTGAAATTTCTAATACCCGTCCGCCAACATCATTATTTGAGCGGCGTATGGCTTGCGCCATTTGCTTTAAAGTAATGCCATAGTTGGCCAATTTATAAGGGTCAACAGTGACTTGATATTCTTTCTCAAAGCCCCCGATAGAGGCAATTTCAGCGACACCTTCGACAGATTCTAACCAGTAACGTAATTTGAAATCCTGAAAACTACGCAGTTGCGCGAGATCATTATTACCTGATTTATCTACTAAAGCATATTGAAACACCCAACCGACACCTGTTGCATCAGGCCCTAATGTAGGTATTGCATCTTCGGGTAACGCGGCAGCCGCTGTGGTTAGATATTCCAATACGCGGGAACGCGCCCAATACAGATCGGTATCGTCTTCAAAAATAACATAGACAAAACTCAGCCCGAGGAAACTTTGCCCACGCACAGATTTCACTTTAGGCGCGGCTAATAATTTGCTGGTTAATGGATAGGTGATTTGATCTTCGACTAAGTCTGGGCTACGGCCAGCCCATTCGGTATAAATAATAACCTGTACATCGGATAAATCAGGCACAGCATCTAGCGGTGTATTCAATAATGCGCGGTAGCCACCAAAGGCGCAGGCGGCAACCAATAATAGCGTGACTAATGTATTGTGCGCGCAGTAGGCAATGATTTTTTGAATCAGACCCAGTGGTTTATCTAAGTGCGTGTGCATAATTATTTTAACATTTTGGTTTTAAAGTTTCATGTAGGATGGGTAGAGCGTTTTTTTGCGAAACCCATCATTCTTGTGTAGGATTGATGGGTTTCATTGCGTGCCTAAAAAGCAGGCACTTCATTCTACCCATCCTACAAAATTGTTAAATTAACTATTAATATTTACTTACCATTGTTCTGTTCCTGATTTCATTTTGCTTTCTGAGGCAATCAGAAAATTTCCTGAGCTAACAATCAAGTCACCATGATTTAAACCATCAAGGACTTCGATAAAATTACCATTACTGTCGCCCGTGGTTATTTTCCGTGCTTGCAAACGACCTTCTCCCAAATCCAGAAAGACGATACGATTTTTTCCACTAAAGACTACGGCCTCTCTAGGAACCACTAAGCGAGGGCCTAATTCTAGTTGCAACTGTAAACGTACATATTGCTCGGGGCGCAATAAGCCTGCTGGATTATCTAGCTGTACACGAACGCGCGCTGTTCTCGTTGCATTATTAAGCACAGGCTCGATAAAGCTGACGGTTCCTAATAAGGGCTGATCTGTTTTATCATCAACGAATACTTGTGCACTCATGCCAATTGTTATGCTCGGTAAGTCCTTGGCATAAATTTCACCTTCCACCCAAACGCTAGATAAATCAGCCAGTGTTAACAGCTTAGTGCCTGCTTTAAAAGCCGAACCAGTAACGATGTGTTTTTCGATAACCGTGCCATTCATAGGCGATAAGATCGGCAGAGCATCGATCGCACGGCCGCGTTTTGCTATCGTCCGAATTTGTCTCGGGTTAATGTCCAAAAGCGTTAAACGACGGACAGTGGCAGTTTTAATCCCGGCTTGATGTCGCTGTAAACTTTGTAAATATTCATCTTGCAGGGAAATAAGGTCAGGGCTGTAAACGCTAAATAATGGCTCACCTTTGAGTACTTTTTTACCAACAAAATCCGCATTTAATTGCTCAATCCAGCCATCAAATTTAAGATTAATATCAGTTAGACGAGTTTCATCATAAGTGACTATCGCACTCGCTTGCAGTGTTTTAATCATCTGAATACATGTGACTTCTTCCGTGCGCACACCGATTAATTGGCGACGATAAGCATCAATGGTGAAAGTCTTGGGCTGTAATTTAGTCGAGCGTTTTTCTGTATTCTCAGCACGTGCAAAAGTACTCGGTGTTGCTGATGAAAAAGTTAATCCTTTACGGCTCGTGCTCATATCAAAACTAATTTCAGCCTGACCTTGTACGCCCGCATCTATATTTAAAGTTAATGGCCACGCGCCCATCATCGGCAATTCAAACTGCCCTTGATAAAGCCCCGTTTTTTCATTACTTATTTCAGCGGGCGCGTACATCGTCGGCATAGACCCCATAGCGGGCATTTCTGCTACGGCTTTAATTTTGGCGTTAATGACAGGCTCATCGTCCTTATTAAACAGTAAAATTTGAACGTGGTTATTGCCGACTTTGGGCTGTTCGGGATTAATGACGACTTGAACTTTAAATGGACCAGCGAAATGATTTTCACCGATATTTTGCACGCTAGGTTTGTTATCTGACTTAGGACTAGACAATAGAAATAGTCCAGCTAAAACGCCAATAAAGAGGAGCAACAGTAGGATTTTATAAATGGCTTTCATGGCGCGTTATTGGTTTGAAATGTTGCAGATAAAGGAGCAAAACTACCGACGGCACTTTCAAGCTCGGCGAGCCGTTTATAAGTATTAGTCAACGCTTGCTCTACTAGTAATTGAGTTTGTAGATGATTTTTTTCGCTATTAATCAGCGTGAGAAAGTTACCTTTTCCTGATTGGTAATCCGACTGTGCTGTTTGTACAGATTCCTTTGCTAGCGGGAGTAGCTTATCTTTATATAAGCCCAATATATGCTGGCTTTCATGCACTCTATCATAAGCGATTTGTACTTCTTCTTTCAGCTGGGCGATAAAATCAACGCGCGTCCACTCGGCTTGTTTACTCAGCGCCAACGCTTCGCTTTCTGCGGCTCTATATTTGCCCTGATACAACGGGAGGGTAAAGCCAATACCAATGGTGAAATGCTTATCGCTGTTATCCCATAAGCTGTTATATCCCGCTTTAAGATTAATGTCTGGGTAGTTATTTTTGAGTGCCAATTCAGAATTAGATTTCGCTGCTTTAATCGTGGCATTTAATGCTTTCAATTCAGGGCGAGTTTGCAGGGCTTGTTCTTGTAATGCGTTGACCTCAGGCAAGGTGTCGATAGTTTTTAAATTTGCTGGTTTAGCTAATGGCTTATCAGGGGATTGATTTAATAAAGTATTGATATGCGCACGAATAGTACGGCTTTCACGCTTGAGACGTATCGATTGGTGTTCTAGTAACGCTATTTCGACATCGGCTTGTAAGGTTTCTTGTTTGCTCGCTTCGCCTGTACTGTAACGATTCATCGAAATAGCACGAAGTTCAGTTAATAAAGTAAGTTGGGTTTTATTAGTGGCCGTCGCTTGATGGACAAAGTACCAATCTGCATAAAGCGCTTTGGCTCTGGTTGATAGCTGTAATTGTAAAATGGCTATTTTATGTTTCTCAGCCTCCGCTTTATGGCTTGCTGTCGCATTACGTAAATCTAATTTCCCTAACCAAGGAAGTTTTTGGGAAATCTCAATCCGCTGCCCGTAATTACTTTGCCCGCCGATGGTCATGGGTGCCATCGTGTAGTTAAGCTGTGGATCGTCTAATGCGGAGGCTTGATCTATACGTGCGCTGGAGGCTTGCCATGTTGCTTGGGCAATTTCTATTTGTGGGTTTGCGCTTAATACTTTAGCAACTAGCGTTTGTGCGCTTAATGGCGCGTTAGATTGATCAATTGCATTTTCAGAGGCTATTAACAAGCTAGGCTGACTTAAAGACAAAAATAGCAGAACTAGCCATTGGGAGTGATACTTAAAATTCATACGATTTTTTGCAAAAAGGGTGGGCTGTGTATTATAAGAGATAGTTACTATTTATTGTCGTAACTTCTCATTATTCACGAGCAAATACATATAAACACTCGTCATTCCCGAAGTTTTTTATCGGGAATCCACGTTAAACATAGATTCCTGCTAACAGCACGCAGGAATGACAAGCTGAAAAAACAGCCTGTACCCTTTAATAATGAGAAGTTATTTATTGTCATCAAATTTACGCAATACATAGGGCAAATAATGGTATAAGTTGAAGTTCTTGTTCTAATAATAAAAAGAAGGCTAAAAATGAGCTTTAAAGTAAAGTTAACAAAATTAGTAATCAAATTAACCCCTACCAAATTGATTAAATGGGTAGCAAACATCATCCTTAAAGATATTGCGGAATTAACTGGCTTTAGCTTTGACCTCGATGCGCGCACGGCCTATGTGCAAGTACATCTTGTTGGTGAACCAGAAGCCATTGAAGTTTGGCTCGAAGATTTTGCCATTATTGGCGAGCAAGAATCCTATCATTTGATCGTCCATAAAGCTAAAGCTAACCGGATCTGGTTAGATAATATACTCTCGCGTATTGTAGAAAAAAAATGGAAAATCCCCGTCACTCCACAAATGACATCGTATCTTGAGTTTGCCGCAGAACTTTTTAAATCTGAAAGTTCAGATAAGAAGATCGCAGAGTAGGGCGGACTTTAGTCCGCTAAGGGGCTTTTTTACCGTAATGAATCTCGTTCAAGAAGAATAAGGCAAGTTGATTATCAAGCTTGGTAGCTATATGGTTTGACTATGTTTCTGCTATTTCAAGCTGGCTTAACCCCATGATATTTCCTATCTGATGCTCCCCTCCACATTAGAGCGAAATTTGGAGCATCAGGACTCCTGCTTATGTCTTTAATAGCTGTTTAGGTGTGATTCCATAGTGTTTTGTAAAAGCAGCACTGAAATTACTTGGGTGGTTATAGCCAACAGCATCTGCAGCAATACCAACATGACAACGGCTTGTTTTGAGCAGGTGATAAGCTTTCTGCATCCTGATTTCTAGTAACAAACCGTACGGTGTGTTGCTGTAGAAATGGTGAAATAATTGTTTTAATTTATAAGGATTGGTTCCTGAGCGCGTGGCTAACTCTGCTACCGATGGCGGGTTTTTATATTCATGAAACAGTATGTCTCTGGCTGAAACTGCGATTACTTGATCTGTCGGCTTGTTATAGGAAATTTTACCAAGCGAATCTTTACCGGCTTGTTCAAGTTCTGCCGCCAGTATTGTCAGTGCCTGAGCATGAACCAATATTTGCTGAGTTGTTTGGCTATCTGTTTTGCTTAACATTTGCTGAGCAGTAAATAAACTGGAGGGTGATATAGGCTGGGAGGTGATAATTTGAATATTTTTTTTAGAAAATAGAGCTGCAAATTTATCAGCGCCAAAGTATCGGCTTAACCAACTTTGAGTTACTGAAAAACGAAGCTGCAAAACCTCTTTATTCGCCTCGTAAAGACGATGACCAGTGCTGGAATTAAATGCTGTGATCGTGGTGCAGCCTTCCGAAAAAACAATCTCTTTACCCTTTCTGCCTGAAAAAAGTGAATGACCTTTTAAACCGAGGGTAACCACAAGGCGAGGTTCGGCTTGCTCAATTTTACTTATAATGGACAGTTTTTTAGATGGTATACAGCTTGTTTCTATTACGCTGAGATCGTCATCAATCTTGAATATATTGGATTGTCCCAAGCCGGCATCGGAAGGCAAGGACTGCTGCAAGTATTGCTCCTGACGAGACAAGGGCAAGTCATCTACATTAATACTCCAATTACTTGCAGTTTTCATAAGCTGTGACATCAAACTCCACCCTTTTACATAAGAAAAAATACTTCTGCCATACGAATGCGCGAGGCAACTGATTTTATTTGCCTGTAATATTTATTTTACTCAGCATTCATATTTTTCCTCGATACGGATGCTGATTATACGCACTTTAGAGAAGTTGTTCGGTTCCTAGAATCTAAATTGATGCTTTAGCACTAGAAAAATTTTGGAGAAGTAAAAAATGAATAATAAACATCCGCTATCCAGTTTTAAATACGTTTTTACTGCACTATTCTTATCTCAGGGAATAAGTAGTAATGCAATCGCAGATGATCAAACTTATCGTTGTAGAATATTTAAAGCTGATAGGGTTTTTGATGGCTATAATTTACTGCCTAATGCGGCAGTTATGATAAGAGGTGACAAAGTGGTGGAGGTTACAGCACAGGATTCGGCTTCTGAAGGTTGCGGTAAAACAATTGACTTAGGCGATGCAACAATTTTACCGGGATTTATTGAGTCGCATGCTCACATCACCTATCAAAACGTTTCAGCGGATACGGTTTTGAAACATGGAGTAACCACTGTACGCGATACTGGTGGACCTTTACGGGAAGTTACTGGCGGCAAAGGCGAGCTTCGTTTGTTAAGTGCCGGACCCATTATTCAAGCAACTGGTGGCTATCCGAGTAACTTATTTGGGGGCGGTGATGGTGGGCATCATGGTAGTGATATTATTTCTACAACAGCAGATAAGCCAGAAGAAGGTCGTCACCTTGTTCGTCACTTAGCCGAAGCAGGCTCAGTGGTCATCAAAATAGCATTAGAAGTTGGCGGTGAGCATGGCGCTCCATGGTCAGGTGGTCACGGTCATGGCACTGGCCCCGTTACCCCTTGGCCGATTATGGATGAAGCGACGGCAATAGCTATTGTTGAGGAAGCACACTCTCTGGGGTTAAAAGTAACAGCGCATGTCGGTGAAAACATTGGTGTTGAACTAGCGTTGAATGCAGGTGTGGATGAGTTTGCTCATATTCCTTGTGCAGAAATTGATCCTAACTTATTGGCTAGGGCAGTTGATCAAGGGGTAAAAATGGTAACTACGCTAGATACTTTATCCACTTGTCACGGCATTGATTACAACACTCATGAACTGGCTCACTTAGGCGCGAACTTTATTTACGGCTCGGAAATTGGCCATAATGATGTGCCGTGGGGCATTAATGCCGAAGAAATGCATCGTATGTTGCAACTAACTAGCGGGCATGAAATAGATTTTAATGACGTGCTTAACGTCTTTAAAACCGCTACGTCCGAAGCTGGAAAAAACTTAGGCATTGATCAATTAGGCACCTTAACGCCTAATGCTCCAGCCGATATTATTGCTGTTCGCGGCAATCCTTTTGAAAAGTTTAAGCTTCTTGAATATCCAGATTTAGTTATCTCAGGTGGCCGTATTGTTGTAAATAACTTTAGAGATTAAATGACCTAAAACCGGTAACCTTGACCTGTAGCGAAAGGTTACCTTATTACCCACAAGTTTCAGCTACCTTGGAAATATTTTAAAATAAAAAACGTGTATTTCGAGCTAGCTGGCTCCATGCCATGACACTCCTAAAAATTTGCATCTGAAAGTTGTGGAATTAATGCGATGTGAAAAATCAAAGTTGCTCAAGTTATTTCATGCGCATTCCTTACACATTGTTGGCGTTATCCTGTCTATGTTTTTTAGCTTGAGTTGCTTCGTGCTTAGCATTAATTGATCCTATTATTTTAATTATGTAATAGGCGATAACGCAAAACAAGAAAATTTCTAAAAATGTAAACATATTATTATTTCCTATTTTTATTGGTTTCTCTGATATGTTAGGGGTTACTATTAATTATTGTGATGAACCCTATTATCTATAGTTATTAAATGTGGAGTACTTGGCGTATTTAGAATTATGCAGTCGGCTGATTACTTGCCCTTTTTTACTTAAGCCGCACGCGCTAACCGACCACAAAATGATTCAATAGGCTCACCAGAATCTAAATAATCCTCAAATATTAAAAGAGCATCAGTGATATTCATGTATGCAAAAGCTCCATGACCTTTTTTTGACAAAAAGGCTTCATGCAATTGAGCTATAAAAATAATACGGCTTCGCGCTAAGTCGGTCATTGTAAGTCTCCATTATTATTGGCTAGACTGATATGTTAGTTATTATCATTAATTTATTATGTGATGGGGCCTATTATTTATTGTTATTAAGTGCGGAAGAATTCGCATATTTGGAATTATGTAGCAAGCTAGTTATTTTCTCTTTTTGGCTACGCACTTAAAACGGGACGTTCAGCCTATTTGTAGGATGGATTTCAGTCTACTTTTTTAGCAATGGCGGACTGAAGTCCGCCCTACGAGTTATTATAATTAAAACTCCGCATCAATTTGAAAGTGCATTAATTCTTTTGTTGTTGGATGCGTAAACTCTAAAGTCTCAGCGTGCAGGTGCAAGCGTGCGCCTTTGTTGCCATACAAGTCATCACCGACAATCGGCATATTTAAGCCTTTTATATGAGCGGAATGGACGCGCAATTGATGCGTGCGCCCAGTGACTGGGTAGAAATGAATTTTAGTTTGATGGTTTTTTCGTTCAATCACTTGCCATTCGGTTTGAGCTTGCCGGCCGTGTTCATAGCAGACTAATTGTCGAGGTCGATCATCTAAATCAACACGTAGTGGTAAGTCTATAATGCCTTCATCTTCTTTTATCAGGCCTTCTAATAAAGCCACGTAGCGCTTTTTTACCGTGCGTTTAATAAATTGCTTTTGCAGCTCTTTATGAGCTTCTTTGGATAAGGCAATAACCATTAATCCTGAAGTGGACATATCCAGTCTATGTACAATTAAAGGGCCTGTTGCTTTGGGAAAGCTTTGTTTTATGCGCAAATAAACTGAATCTTCTATACGCTTTCCCGGTACGGATAAAAATTCAGCTGGCTTGTTGATCACTAGCATAACTTCATCTTGATAAATAATGTCGATGGTTTTGCCTAGTGCAGGGTTGATTAGCAAGGGGTTGTCGTCCATGATCATGCCTTCAAGCATGTGTTCTAAAATAGGCTGGCATTTACCTTGGCAAGCGGGATAAAAATTTTGATGTTTTCTAATTTCTGACTTGGGTGATGCGCCCCACCAGAATTCCACCATCGCTAACGGCTGTAAATTATGCTTAAAGGCATAGTGTAATAATTTGGGTGTGGCACATTCGCCCGCCCCTGCGGGTGGAGTGATTTGCGTCGTTTCTTGAAAAATATCACGCAAGCTTTTAAGATTGCCTTTTATATTCAAAAATTGGTATTGATCAAAGAGCTTTTTCTGCAAAGTGGCGGATAAGTCTTTGCGTTGATTTTTTAAATAGGTAATTTCATTTGTGAGTTGCTTAAGTTTTTCTTCTGCTTTTTGAATGCGCTCACTCCAGTAAAGATTTAAATCCCTTAATTGAAGCTTTTCTTTTATGCTTTCTTGCCCTAACTGTTCTTTAAGTTTTAGAAAGTCATCGATATTTAGCTCTATTTCTGCGGCGGACCTTTGTGCTTTTCTGGTTATTCGTCCGGCAACTATTTTTTCTCGGTGTGCTGTTAGTTGTAATAGTGAAGCATCTATTTCGGATTGTAACGTTGCTGTCAGTGAAGCTAATTCAGGGGTGTTTTCTAGAGTTTCAATTTGCTTATTTATTTTATTAATTTCTATTTGTTGTGTGAGAAAGAAGCTGTTTTCAGTGAGCATATCAAATACAGGGGGAACAAGTTTGGGTAAGTGATTTTGCCCCGCTAATTTTCCAGAAAAAGCGGCTAAATAGCCTATTTCATTGTTGATGTTTTGTACTAATAAAATCCCAAACATTTTGCCAATCGCGTTTTCTTTGTCGCCAGAAATACCGAAATTATGTTGCCATACCTGTTGTGTTTTCAGGTGTTCTTGTAGTTCTTGCGCCGCTAATATACATAGTGGGTGTGGTTGGTAATAGAAGGGGAAGGTGAAGCGTTCAGGCAAAGCATAAGCATCAATAGCGGCTTTAAATGAGGTGAAATGATCTTCTGGAGAGCGCATGTTAGTTAGATGTTAGATTAATAAATTGTAGGTTTGGATTAGGTCTTTCTTATTACCTACAAGCTTCAGCTACCTTGAACAATGATTGTAAATCAAACGATTGATCAAGCCCGCAGGCTTCATAATTGGCTACAATAAATTATGGTTATAGGCTGAAAATTATATGTAATCAGGAAATATTATGCGGGAGTTTAATAGCTAAAGCGTGTCACTCCTGTCGTATGTCTCGTTTCAAAATGGTAGTTGTTTTTTTACATGCCAAAGCGAGTGAACATTACATTGGGGTGCTGTTAAGTAAAAAGTAATCAATATTTCCTCAATGGCAGCAGCAAGACAGATAAACGCGGCAATTCTGAATGGTAGAGCGATATTAAATAACAATAATATAAAAAATGATGTGCCCATAGCCGCAGCGGCTATTTTAACCAACCAAGTGTGATAACTGGTAAAGGTGCGGAATTTTATAATGCCGATTAGTACCGGTAATAAGTAGCTAATAATGGTAATCACAATATAAATAAGCTCTTGTTGAACTAAATCAGGCCGCATTTGCCAAATACTGATGGCAATAGTTGTATAAATAAGTAAGTCTGCCCAGCTATCCAACAAAGCGCCTAAGTTGCTTTCTTGGTTTAACCAGCGTGCAGCGATGCCATCCAAAACATCACTTAAAAAAGTAATGGCTAGTAGTATTAAAAAAGCGTTTTCAGCGCCTTGAAAGGCTAGACATAACAAAAATGGTGCACTGAAAAAGCGAAAGCAGGTGAGTAAATTGGGTAGAGTTAATAGTTTTTGGAAGGGCATAGGTATTCACTCCGTTTGGTTAAGAGTTTAATTAAAGCCCGTATGCAGCCTGCGGAATACGGTAAGGGTTAAGTCCTCTCTTGTTGGAGAGGGTTGGGTGAGGAGAATAAAGTCATGCATTTATACCCTCCCTCTCATTCCAACCTTCTCCCGCTGGAGAAGGGGCTTATTTTTAAGTCAACAGCATTGATGGGAAGGGCAGCGTGTTATTGCTCAAAAGTAGCTAACAGTGGCGCATGGTCGGATAAACGATTCCATGGTGATTGCGTCAGTCGTTCACAAAAAGTAGGCTGTAGCCCTCGGTAATAAATACGATCCATTTGTAATACTGGCAACCAAGAAGGGAAGGTTTTAGCATAACGATTATGCAGGGTTCTGTAGGCCTCTTTTAATCCTAAGTGTTCAGAGAAACGTTTTTCAGCTTGGCCGGTCCAATCATTAAAGTCACCAGCAATAATCAATGGCGCGTCATGCGGTATGTGCTCATCAATGCGTTGACACAAAGTTGCAAATTGACGTCTACGCTCAGTACCAATTAAGCCTAAATGTATGCAGATGATATGTAGGTTTTGCGCTAACCAAGGTGGTTTAATTTGCGCATGTAACAAACTGCGACTAGCCCAGACAAAGGGTGAAACATTGATGTTTTCCCAGCTGTTTATTGGGTATTTACTGAGTATGGCATTGCCATGATCACCTATGCGGTAGACTGCATTTTTACCGTAGGCAAAATGCGGCCAGATGTCTTGCGCTAAAAATTCAGTAGGAGAGGATGTAGGCCAAGTGGGGTGTTTTTTTTCATGTTCTGTGTGCTGCCCCTGCATTTCTTGCAGAAACAAAATATCGGCATTGGTTTCAAGCAAAGCATCTTTAATTTGAGGCAGTATAAAATGACGGTTACTCGCACTGAAGCCTTTGTGAATGTTATAGCTAAGAATGTGTAATTTATTTTCTGGCATCAATGATCTACTCTACTGGCAAGGTTAATAAGGTCTTTTGCGGATATGTAAGCGAAATAAAAGCGGTGAGAACAAAATTTCAAAGGTAAAAAATAAAATCACCGTGGCTATTATCTCAATAAAACCTAGTGCTAAGGTTTCTCGTAGCAGAATAAGTGGTAATAGTGATTCTGGCAGTGTATCTAAGATTCTAAAACGACTGCTTTCAATATAACCCAAACGGCGCTTGGTAAAGCTAGCGATTAAATCCCCGGACATAACTAAAAGACCAAGCAGTGCTCCGCTGAGGTAGTTTAAAGCAAATAATGGCGCAATAAGTGACGTTGCCAATACCGACATTATTATGCCGCGCCATGTTTTGCTATAACCAAACAAAGGTTTTTTATCGAAAAATATGCAACCGAAATCGACCGGCCAAGAGCCGTGTGCGCCAAAAATATCACGTGACAATATCGGCATTCCGTTAGCTACTATTAATAATATTAGTGAGTTAAAAATACATTGCCCGCAAGTTAAAATATTTTCCATCGACTTTCGTATGATCTTCAATAGGTTCAGTTTAGACTTAATTGTAAAATTTTAATAATTATTTTGTTATGCTGAGATTTTAAGTGTTTGTGAAAAATTCAAAAATATTAGAGTAAATAATAATATGACTCAACAAGAAAAGCGTCTGCAAATGTGTTTATTGATGACCCCAGATATGGCCAATTTTACTGGTGTCGTACATGGTGGTGCAATTTTAAAGCTCTTAGATCAAGTAGCTTATGCTTGTGCGGCGAAATACAGTAAAAGCTATGTGGTGACGGCTTCTTTGGATCAGGTGTTTTTCAGAGAACATATAAAGGTGGGTGAATTAGTCACTTTTTATGCTCAGGTTAATTATGTGGGGAACAGCTCTATGGAAATCGGTATTAGGGTTGTCGCTGAGAATTTAACAACACATCAACAACGTACTGCTGTTACTTGTTTTTTCACGATGGTTGCAGTGGATGAGGCTGGAAAGCCTAAGAAAGTAACGCCACTGATTGTTGTTAGCGAAAATGAAAAGCGCTTATTTGAATCAGCCAAATTACGTAAAAAAATGCGCCAAGAAATTTTAGAGCAAAGTTTAGCTTTGCAGGTCGATATGCCTGAAGGCGAAACATAAGCAAGCATTAAAAATACTGGTTTTATGGTGCTTAATCGTATTGTATGAAATTTGTACGATCTAAGTGTGAAGCTTAGTATTGCAGGGGCGTACAGAGTTACGCAAAATATATACACAATGTTATCCACAGAAAATGTGGGTAAAGTCATACCCTTGTCATCTTGCTTGTGTTTAAGTGGCGCTATAAATTATTTATCCCCAAGAAAAGCTATGCCTATTACACAGTTTTATAAAGCCCGCTAAGCACTTATACTCAAATAAATGGGGGCTTAATAATTATAAAAGGCTGAAGCTGCGTTTATTTTTATTGCTTATGAATCGGATTTTTTGAGTAAATCCAAAATGATAATATCGCAGGAACCGCAGCCAGTCGATGCACCAGTGGCACTGGCTATTTTATCTAGGTCATCAAATCCCTTGGCGATTAATTGATTTACTTTCGCTTCGGTTGTGCCGGAACAACTGCAGATGATTTTTTCTTGGTCTGATGAAGGCTTGGTCATTGTGTTTTAAATGGGTGTTTTAATCATAAAGTCTAAATAATAACTGAAACTGTATTGAAAGTAACAAATAGAATGGTGCGTTATGACTGAACAACTAAGAAATATTCCTACCAATTTAATCATGGGCTTTCTGGGCGTAGGCAAAACAACGGCTATTCTCGATCTACTCAAACAAAAGCCAGAAAATGAAAACTGGGCGGTGCTGGTCAATGAATTTGGCAAGGTTGGTATCGATGGCGCGATCTTTTCTGCAGCAGGCGCGACAGTCAAAGAAATTGCCGGGGGCTGTTTATGCTGTGCGCTTTCGGTGCCTTTTCAGGTGACTATTAATCGTTTGTTAAAAGATGTCAGGCCTGACCGCTTACTGATTGAACCTACTGGCTTGGGGCACCCTAAAAAAGTGTTGGATATGTTGGTGAGTGGCTCATTTCAAGAGGCGCTTGATGTACGCGCGAGCATTTGCCTAGTTGACCCAGAAAAATTAAAAGATCAGCGCTATACGAGTCATGAAAATTTCATTGACCAAATCGCTTTGTCCGATGTTTTAGCGGCTAATAAAATGGATAGGGCAGATAGTGTGGCCATACAGTTGTTTCATCAATGGGCAGCATCAAGCCAGCCTGAAAAAGCGCTGATTGCACAAACTACACAGGGGCAATTAGATATTGCTTGGCTGGACCTTAATAGATCAGCAAATAGAAAAGCAGCCTTTCCTGATAGGCATAAAGATATTCAGTTCACTCCTGTTGATCATCTTCATGAGCAATTGAATAATAGCGCCGATGGCTACCAAAGTTTTGGCTATGTTTTTCTGGCTAATAGCTGTTTTGATTATGTTCGGTTAACTACTTTATTGAATCAGCTTAAGGCTGAGAGAATTAAAGGAATTTTTTGTACTAATCAAGGTTGGTTTATAATTAATAGTACGGATGGCGTGATGAATGAGCTTGCCACGAATCCTGTATTGAATAGTCGAGTTGAGATTATTATGCAGGAACATGAGGCACAGGATATGGGCGAGGCATTAAATCAATGTTTGGTCGGGTAGAAAGGTCAAGGTATTCCAGCTCATTCCCTGTTTGAAGCTATGTTGAAAGCAATAGGTAGAATAAGGTCTGAGCAACAACTTACACACAAAAAGTGATACAATCTGAACAGTTTCTATCGCTTCCATATTCGAAGCCCACTCCCTGCTTCAATGTGAAAGGTGTGATTATCATTACTAATTATATATGGCATAAAATTTATGGCGATTAATAGTTTATTGAATAAGCTCACTTCACACTCGGTAAATATGCAATTCCTATTGCTAGAGTCAGGGGAGCAAGTCTTGCGTGTTGGTTCTGGTATGCGTGACTTATTGGGTTACGATGAAAAGGACTTTATCGAATCCGGCTTGAGTTTTTCTGATTTGGTTCATTCGGATGATCGAGATATTGCGAGCACATTATTTTCCTTAAAATTACAAACAACAGCTAAAATCGTAAACTTTCGTTGTCGGAAAGCTAATGGCAAAATTGTGTGCCTGCAAGGCTGTTATCAAAAGCACTATGAAAAATCTACAGGCTTAAAACTAATATTACAACTGACCGATGCAAAGTCATTAAACCAATATTTGGATGATCCCGTTCTTTTAAGTAATTTCACTACCATGATGGAAAATAGTGATGATTATATTTATTTTAAAGATCGAAACCATGTTTTTACAGGGGCAAGTCAAACGCTGGTGTCTTTAACAGACCCTTCAGAGCATTGGAGTGATTTAATAGGAAAGACTGATTACGATGTATTTTCAGAAGAATATGCAGATGCGTATTACCGGCTCGAAAAACAAGTATTTTCTGGCGTACCAGTGGCTAACGAAATACAAAAAACACTAGATAATCAAGGCAATACTGGTTGGATAGATAATCGTAAATACCCTATTTTCGATAATAATAATGAAATTATAGGTTTGTTTGGTATTGCGCGGGATATAACAGAGAGCGTAAATAACCAGAAGAAAATTGAGCTGCTACTGTCTGAGAAAAAGGCAATACTAGAAACTAGTTTGGTTGGTTTTGGTACACTTCAAAACCGAAAAATTACTTGGGCTAATTCAGCGCTGGCTAAATCATTGGGATATAGTAAAAGTGAGTTGATTGGCATGCCGACTCGTGCGCTTTATGCTCATGAAGAAGACTATAAGAAAGTCGGTGCCGCTTATACGGAATTGAATACTCAAGGTATGCTCCAAAATGAGGTTGAATATCTTTGCAAGGATGGATCCCATATATGGGTTAGCTTTAGCGGTACAATCTTGGATGAAAAGCAAGGTATCTCGCTTTGGAGTCTTGTTGATGTGACTAAAAGTAAACGGTCTGAGTTGGCTTTGAAAGAATCTGAAATGAAGTTTCGCACGCTTTTTGAATCAGGTAGTGATGCGATTATGCTGCTAGGAGAGAATAGTTTTTTAAATTGTAATCAAGCAACATTAAAAATATTTGGTTGTTCTACCGTTGAAGGTTTTTGCACTAGAGCACTTACCGAATTATCGCCTCCAGTGCAGCCTTGTGGTATTGACTCTACTGAATTAGCAAAACATCAAATGGCACAAGCTAAACAACAAGGTAGTCACAGGTTTGAATGGCTACACAAGCGCTTGGATAGTGGTCAAACGTTTCCTACAGAAGTGTTATTAACGACCATGATTTTAGATGGTAAACACGTGGTTCAAGCTGTTGTACGAGATATTACCGAACGTAAACAAGTAGAAATAGAGCGTAATGAGGCGTTAAATCGGCTTCAGAGAATTTCTAAAAGCGTACCTGGAATGGTGTATCAATTTCGTTTAAATGCCGATGGAAGCTCTTGTTTTCCTTATGCTACTCCAGCTATGTTGGCAATTTTTCGAGTCACCCCTGAAGAGGCTGCAAAAAGCTCAGATAAAGTTTTTTCTGCAATTTACCCTGAAGATTTTGAACAAGTTCTCGTGTCTATAAATGAATCAAAAGAAACCCGCAGTCCATGGCATGAGGAGTTTCGTGTTCAATTTCCTGATGGTACTGTGACTTGGTTATTAGGTAATTCATTACCTGAAGAAGGTGAGCAAGGAGCCGTAATATGGCATGGTTTTGTCACCGATATAACTGAACGAAAAGAGATGGAAGCGCAGATTCATCAGCTTGCTTTTTATGATGAATTGACCTCGTTAGCTAATCGTCGCTTGCTTAATGATCGATTAAATCTAGCAATGTCTTCAAGTAAGCGAACTGGCCAGTATGGTGCGGTAATGATTCTTGATTTGGATAACTTTAAACCTCTTAATGATACGTATGGACATCTAGTGGGTGATTTATTATTGGCGCAAGTGGCTGGGAGGTTGATGAGTTGTGTGCGTGAAATAGATACCGTGGCACGATTTGGGGGTGATGAGTTTGTGGTTATGCTCAATGGTTTAGATACTGATAAGGCGATATCAACATTACAGGCTAAAGCGATTGCAGAAAAAATCTGCAGTTTATTAGCTGAACCTTATTTTCTAACAGTCAGTCAAGGTGAAAACGCAGGTATTGTTGAGCATCGCTGTTCAGCGAGTATCGGTGTCGTCATGTTTATTAATCATGACGGCAGCAATGAGGAGGTTTTGAGTTGGGCTGATGCTGCAATGTATCAGGCTAAAGAGGCTGGGCGTAATCAGGTTCAGTTTTATCAATCGAAAAATTCAATGATTAGAGATTAATGGTAGGCAGTTACATAAAAAATTACACTTTTGATTGAGTTATGTAGTTAGTCGAAATTTGAGGTGGTTTTTATGCAAGAACTAGAAGAAAGGGCGGTTCAATGTCCTTATTGTGGAGAAACAATCGATATTTTGCTTGATACTTCAGTGCCACAGCAAAATTATATTGAAGATTGTCAGGTGTGTTGCCGGCCAATCACGGTTGATGTCACTGTTGGATATGATGGTGAAGTCAGCGTTTTTTTATTAAATGAAAATGAGTGAAATTTAGCGCTGGACAGTCTTAAGGGGTGAAAGGTAAATAATATGCGAATTTCAGATTTTGTGGGAGTGGCTTTAGCCACGATATCGCGACTAAAGTCGTTTCCACAGAATGTTTATGATTTCATATTATTTAATTCGGTTCCTAAGGCAGTGCAGCGATTTGTTAATTTATACCAATAAGGTAATCCGATGCGTAAGAAAATCATTAGCTCTGTTTCGCAAGAAGAAATTTATCCCGATCAGGACTGGTTGAATATGGAGGAGATTGCCTCAGTAGAAATTACTTCGGAAGACTCCAGTCACCCAATTGAATCTGCTCTGCTTTCAGGATGTACCAGCGGTTGGCTTGCAACTTCGTCGGGCGAACAAACAATTCGACTTATTTTTGATCAGCCACAGCGACTACAGCGTATCTGGTTAAATTTTATAGAAACGCAGCAAGTGCGTACGCATGAATACGTTTTGCGCTGGTCAGCTGATGGTCAGGCTTTTCAGGAAATTGTGCGTCAGCAATGGAACTTTAGTCCGGCAGGCGATACTAATGAAGTGGGTGATTATCATGTCGAGCTACAAGAAGTTACTGTGCTTGAGTTAATTATTAACCCAGATATTAGTGGCGGAAATGGATTCGCTTCTTTGGCCAAATTAAAGCTGGCTTAAACCGTAATGAGAATAGAACATGAATAAATGGGTGCTTTACCATGCTGAATGTATGGATGGCTATGCCGCTGCTTGGGCGGCATGGAAAGCCTTTGGCAATAGTGCTAAGTATAAGCCGGTTCGGCATCATGCTCCCATGCCAAAGTTCCCCGATGGTGCTGAGCTATATATTTTAGACTTTTGTTACCCGCTGGATGTTTTGCTCGCGGCAGCACAACGGGCAAGTAAAATTGTCGTATTAGACCATCATATCAGTGCGCAAAAAGAATTTGAGGCGCATGAAAAGCAAATGTCATTGCCGAGTAATCTTGAGGTTAACTTTATTCAAGAGCATAGCGGTTGTATGATTGCATGGCAGTATTTTCATCGCGATCTTGAACCGCCTGCCTTGTTGCTGCATATTGAAGATCACGACTTATGGCGACATAAACTGCCTAAAACTGAAGCAATAAGCAAAGCTTTATATATACGATTACCCCTTAATTTCGCAGCGTTTGAGAAAATAAAACTGGCTACTTTAGAGCGCGAAGGCGTTGTCTTATTAAAGCAGCAGAAGTTAAATGTTGATCGATTACTCAAAGCGCGGCATAAGGTTAAACTTAATGGCATAGAGGGCTTGGCAGTTAATGCGCCAGCGATGTTTTCCAGTGATTTGGGGCATGAGTTAGCTAAATTATCCGGCACTTTTGGCTTAACCTATAACTATCATGGACAGCGGCAGTGTTATGATTGTGGTTTACGTTCAATAATCGATTTTGATGTCTCTGAGTTAGCACAGCATTTTGGTGGCGGTGGTCATAAAAATGCTTCAGGTTTTCGGGTGAACCAGGCCACTTTTCTGAGTTTTATGTAATATCTATTTATAAATTATAGGTAGGGCGGACTTCAGTCCGCTATTACTAGAAAAGCGGACTGAAGTCCGCCCTACTATAGCTCAGCATTACATTAATACCCTAGGTTTCTGCTAAGGGTGGTCAGGAATAGCGGTATACTGCTCGTCTGCTAATGTTTTAAGTTAAGCAGTAATTATTTTAAATAAGAGAAAATAAGAGTAATTATTTTATGAGCGAAGCAATACGTCTTGATAAACACTTAGTTGCATTGATCCAATGTTCTCGTGGAGAAGCGCAGAAATATATAGAAGGCGGTTGGGTGTTAGTTGATGGTGAGGTGATTGATCAACCACAATTTAAGATATTAGAGCAAAAGGTTGAATTGCACACGGATGCGAATTTAACGGCTGTTTTGCCACGCACTATGTTGCTCAATTTGCCTGAAGGTTTTGATGTCAGCACGCCGGCTGCACCGCTGCAACTGATTACTCCTGAGACGCATATGGAGGATGATCGTTCGGGGATTCGGGTACTTAAACGTCATTTTGCCAGACTTGTACCGACGACACCTATTGAATCTGGCGCGAGTGGCTTAATGGTTTTTTCTCAAAATGGAAAAATCGTGCGTAAATTGGTGGAAGATGCAAAAACCAATGAACAGGAATACACCGTTGATGTGAGCGGAGAAATTGAGTTGGATGGCTTGAAAAAGCTAAATGACAGAATGAAGCAAAATGGCTGGTTGTTGCCTGCTGCGAAAGTCAGCTGGCAAAGTGAAACACGACTGCGGTTTGCTCTGAAAAATGTCCACTCAGGGCAGATTAAGTTTATGTGCGAAAGCGTGGGTTTAACCGTCGTTGCCATGACACGCTTGCGTATTGGTCGTGTGTCTATGGGCAAGTTAGCACCTGGAGAATGGCGTTATTTACCTGAAGATCTGTGGTTTTAGGAACATACAAGCGTGCATGAAATAATTTATACTTTGTCACCTGGGGCGCAGTAGTTAGTCTGCCTTTTAAAAGGCAGACTAACTACTGCGCACCATTGTGTTCAAGTTATTTCGTGCACACTCCTTAGAACATAGACCATGTTAGAAATCTCCGCTAATATCTCTATCCCTGATAATGAAATTGAATTTTCAGCCATTCGTGCTCAGGGAGCAGGCGGGCAAAATGTCAATAAAGTCTCCTCAGCGATTCATCTGCGTTTTGATATTAAAGCCTCTTCACTACCTGAGTTTTATAAGCAACGACTATTACGCTTATGTGATCATCGCTTGACGAAAGAGGGTGTTATTGTGATCAAAGCACAGCAATATCGAACTCAAGAGAAAAATCGAGAAGCTGCGCTGGAACGGTTGAGCGAGCTAATTAAAAGTGTCACAGCCATACAAAAAGTAAGGCGGGCGACAAAGCCGACGCGAGGTTCGCAGCAAAGGCGCATGGATAGCAAAGTTAAACGTGGAAAAACAAAAGCACTACGCGGGCGGGTTGATGAATAGTGCGTTTCAAATCATCTCCAATCTACAGAAACTCCTAACATCATTACTTCGATGAATATCGTTTTACTAGAACCTAAAAATCGAGAAAACTTAGCGACTATTATTCGTAGCGGCCAGAATTTTTCTGTGAATACTATTTTTGTGATTGGTGGTTTTATTCAAGCTCAATACAAAGGCAATATTCATAAGTTCAGCCATCAAATGAACACCCAAGATGGTGTAGGCGCTGTTACGCTAATCTATTTTGAGCGCTTATCTGAATTTTTACAGCACCTGCCAGCTCAAACTAACTTGATTTTAGTGGAATCTCTTGATGAATCGACTGATTTAAGGGCGTTTGAACATCCTAAAAATGCAACTTATATGCTGGGTCGTGAAGCAAAAGGCATTACTAAATCAGATATAGATGAAATAAAACAGTATTTTGCACAGTTAAATCAAGATATTCCCGCAGAATTTCTCAGCAAGCACTCTAAAACCGCACATTTAAAGTTTGTCAAAATAGATACTCCCCAGTCGCTTAATCTAGGTGTTTGCGCATCAATCATTATGTATGACAGGCATAATAAATCTGGCAATATCAGTTAGTAATAAAGTATGCTGGTGGCTCTGAACCTAGTGATTTTACTGTTTTGATAAAACTGAATTGTGATCTGCCTCCCCAGTTATTCTGACTGAAGCATATGTACGTTAACCCTCTAAGCAAGGAACATATACTATGACTGACGACAAATTTCTTTTACTGAAAATGCATAATTTTTCCCATGGCTTGAGTGATGATGTCGTACTCGAAATTGCCGAAGAATGTGAATTGCTGAGACTTTCTTCAGGAGACTACTTGCATCGTGTTAACCAGCCTTTTGATTCGATATTTTTAGTGATTCATGGCCGCGTGAAACAGACTTTAATCGACATTCAGGGGAATGTCTTGTTACAGCAGTATCAAACTACGGGGGGACAAATCGGTGCCTTGGCGGCCGCCTTGGCCGAGCCATCACCGCTTGAGGTGGTGGCCGAAGATCCAACAACAATATTACGACTGAATTATCAAAAAGCACTGGAATTAGCCAACAAGTACAGTCGGTTTCAGCAGAATGTTTTGCGAGAGATTTCCAATACAGTACGTAACGTGCTAATGAAAGAGCGGCATCAAAAGAAACCCAAGCTGGTGGCCATTTTTCATCAATCGTCAGCCACACGAGCGCTCACGCGAAAGTTAATCCAGCGATTACAGGCATTGGGGGAAGATGTGGCCATCCTTAGCGATGATCCAAACTGGCAAGCTATGGATAATGCTCCTTATTACTGCCTGATTAAAGATGGCGACTACGTTTCGGAGCAGGATGCCCGCCAGCAAATTAATCGCTGGTCGGATTCAAGGCGCGTACTAATCGATATGAGTTCAGCAAACGATCCCATCAAGTTAGCCAGCGTAGTCGAATTTAGTGAAACTGTGTTTTGGTGTGTCACTCCGGATAATTGGCAGGCATCAGTCAGTCGACTTGAGGCTATTGAAAATAAGGCGTCTGGCTGGCGCGAAAAAATTAACCTCGTGTGGTTGCTCGACGATGGTAGTCAGTGGGCTCCTTTGGCGCCAGCATTGAGGCAGCTGGTCAAGCAAGATTTCAAAATGTCATTCGATGAGCCGCAGAAGCATCAAAGCCGCGAATTACTGAACGGTTTCGAGAGAATCGTACATCTATTACGCGGAATAAAGATTGGTATTGCGCTGGGAGGAGGTGCTGCTCGCGGCATGGCTCATTTGGGCGTACTCAAAGTGTTGGAACAGAACGGGATCATTATTGACATGATTGCAGGAACCAGTGCAGGAGCGATGACCGGCATCTGTTATGCTTCTGGGATGGAAGTCGATTATAACGTTAAGCAATTTATCCATGATTTGACTCCGTCTTGGTTATTTCGCCATTTACCTAGCGGTGATCACTGGTACCTTCTCTATAAATACCGGCTAGGACACTTTGATCCTATGTTGAGGAAGTACCTGAAGAATAGCTGCTTGGAGCAGCTGCCTATTCCCGTTAATACCATTACGGTCGACTTGATCAGTGGCAAGGCTATTGTGCGGGAAGCTGGAGACTCTGCACACGCGATTACTGAGAGTATCAATCTGCCTGTACTTTCTTCACCCATCAATCGCGATGGCAAAGCGTTAGTCGATGGCGGGCTCATCAATAATGTGCCGGCTGATATACTGGTTTCTAAAGGGTGCAATTTTGTCATTGCCGTCAGCGTGACCGAGCAGATAGAGCAGACATTTGCCAAAAATACCCCCGATACTCCGACAGGAAAAATGAAGAAAGCCTCAATACTGCAGACCATCATGCGGACTTCTCTTGTACAAAACGTCAATATGAATTCAGTAGGCGTTCAACCAGCGGATTTTGTGATTGCACCTGACGTGAAAGCATTCGACATCACTGAGTTTTCGCGAGCTGATGAAATGGCAGCTATCGGGGAACAGGCAATGTGTGAATCGATTCCACAGATCAAACAATTGTTAGCAAAAATAGACCCCAACCTTTTTGCTGAGAATGATGATGTTTGCGAATGATAAGAGTGATTTCTCATTGTAGTAAAAGTTCGGATCTAGGCTGCCGAAAAAGACTGTTTATTAAGAGCAATACTGATCTGATTATTGGCTACAAAAACATACACTGTCATCTTCGATGCAGGAGAAATCTTAGTCTTTACGCTGATACGAAGATTTAATCTCCCTCCTAAAGCCGAAATGCTAGGCTCTCTATGCGCTTTATCTCCCCCTTCATTCTCTTCATTTTTATAAAATGAGTGCGTAACATTAGGTCAGAACCTCAAATGTCGTTATTCAACTGGCACGAAATTAGGGCATTTTACTGAAATGTCTCTATTCAACGACGCTCATTGTCTATGCTAGTCTAATTAAAGCAATTCAACTAAACCAAGAGGCAGCCCCTGCCTTAGTTCGCCAATATTGAGTATTTTACGGGTTAAATTGTGCCTATCTTTTATATTTAAGAGGCGAAACTATTAGAGTTGAGGGTGGGGGCTTATCTTCTGTCGGGTAGTTGTGACGACCTCACCTCAATAAATGCATTTTAAAGTCTAATGGAGATTTAGATAAAGAGTCTAGTCCTCTGAATTTAAAGCCTATTTAATTGTATTTAGTGTATATGGAATATAACTTGCTAAGTTTAAATATTAATAATTAAAACTATCTAATAACGGCTTAGAATTAAATGTTATCAGGCACAATATTGCGGGTAGTTTATTTTGATATTTAGTTGAGGTAAATTAATGAAAAAGACTAGTTTTTCAGTTGTAATGCTTGGCTTGCTTGTGATTGCCAATCTATTTTTCTGGGCCTACATGAACCGTCCTGACAAAGTCCAATCTTGGGTGGGGCCAATGATGGGCGTATCCTTTAACCCTATGCGCGTAGGGGATGACCCTGAAAAGGGGGTTTTTCCCAGCGCAGCGGAAATTGACGAGGACCTTACGTTGCTGGCAGGAAAAGTACATGCCGTGAGAACTTATAGTGTGCTGAATGGCCTTGAGCAAGTCCCCGACTTAGCTGCACAGCATAAATTAAACGCAACGATTGGCGCATGGATTAGTAGTGACCCTATTGCAAGTCAAAAAGAAGTCGATACTTTAATCAGTATTAGCCGAGGTAAGTACGATAACATTGTACGTACGATAGTGGGCAATGAATCCATTATGCGTAAAGAGGTTAGTGTAGAAGAACTCACAGTTTATCTTAGGCAAGTGCGTAAACAGACTTGGCGTCCAGTTAGCACATCCGAAACTTGGGATATCTGGATAGCGCACCCAGAATTGGCTAATGAAGTTGATTTTATTGCGACTCATATCCTGCCGTACTGGGAGGGTATCCCGATAGAAGATGCATTGGATTATGTGTTTGACCGTTATCATGCTCTGCAAGAGGCTTTTCCCAATAAGCCTATTGTCTTAACAGAAGTGGGTTGGCCTTCAGATGGGCAGCCGATACGCGGTGCGAAGGCAAGCAGGGCAAATCAAGTGAAGTTTCTACGTGACTTTTTGAATCGTGCTAAAGACGAGGGATTGACTTATTATGTGGTAGAAGCATTTGATCAGCCATGGAAACAAAGCAGGGAAGGGTCTTCTGGTGCTTATTGGGGAATCTTCAGTGCCGATCGGCAAGCAAAATTTGAGATGCACGGGGATGTTTTCGAAATGCCTGATTGGCAAGACTGGGCTTCTGTAGCCGCTATTCTCAGTATGGTTTTGATGACTCTGTTTTTGTTTTCTCGGGTGCGTATGAAATTATCCGGAAAGGTTTTCTTTGGCATCATGGCTAATCTTTCTGCTTCGACAATCGCTTGGACCATCTCAATAGGAGTCAGCCAATATCAGACTGATATGAGTTTGCTGCTTTGGGGGATATTAGTGGTGATGCAAGCCTTGGCGATTCTGGTTTTGCTAGTGGAAACCTTGGAAATTTCAGAAGTGCTTTGGAACCGCAAAGGACAGCGTAGCTTTAAGGCCTTGTCGGTGCCAAGTGATTTTAATTATCCAAAAGTATCATTGCATGTTCCTATTCATAACGAACCACCGGAAATGGTGAAGCAAACGCTATCCGCTCTGGCTAAGTTGGATTACCCCAATCTTGAAGTGTTGGTTATTGACAATAACACTAAAGACAAGGCTGTATGGCTGCCTGTCGAAGCCGAATGCAAGCGACTAGGTGCAATGTTCCAGTTTTTCCACCTAGAGAACTGGCCTGGATTTAAAGCAGGTGCAATTAATTATGCGCTGGAGAAAACGGCTAAGGATGCAGAGATAATTGCCGTTATTGATAGTGATTATATAGTTGATCCTGATTGGCTAAAAAGTTTGGTGCCTTATTTTGCAAAGCAGGATGTTGGTTTTGTGCAAGCGCCTCAGGATTACCGCGATTGGCAAGAAAATGGATTTAAAGCCTTCTGTCATTGGGAGTATGCGGGGTTTTTTCAAATCGGTATGGTTCAGCGCAATGAATCAAATGCGATCATTCAGCATGGCACGATGACTTTAGTTCGAAAATCGGCTCTGGAATCGGTAGGTAATTGGGGCGAATGGTGTATTTGTGAAGATAGCGAGTTAGGCTTACGCCTGTATCGCGCGGGATATGATTCCGTTTATGTGAAAGACTCATTTGGTCGTGGTGTAACGCCAGACACCTTGTCAGGTTACATGACGCAGCGCCATCGTTGGGTTTATGGAGCTATGCAAATTCTTAAACGCCATTGGCAAGCATTATTACTAGGCAATAAGTCTGAATTAACCTCTGCGCAGCGATATTATTTTGTTGCGGGTTGGCTGCCTTGGTTTTCTGATGCTTTAGCCTTACTGTTTACCTTTGCCAGTTTATTTCTGACGGCTCAAATAGTGTACGACCCTATACACAGCGAGCTTCCAGTTAATGCTTTTATATTACCGACCATTGGCTTATTCGGGTTTAAGGTGTTTCGCACGCTCTGGCTTTATCATGCGCGTGTTGGTTGCTCAAAACTGCAAACATTGGGTGCTGCGATAGCGGGTCTAGCGCTGACTCATACGGTTGCTAAGGCGATTTGGCAGGGGCTTTTTACCTCAGGCCGTCCCTTTTTACGAACTCCTAAATTTGAGAAGCAAAGACCATTTTTAGCGGGATTAGTCACCATTAAAGAGGAGTTATTGTTGTTAATCTTACTTTGGTCTGCGGCCGCTTTTATGATGTCACTAGAGCAATTTGATAACTTGAGTGGTCAATTATGGACGGCCGTTTTATTGGTGCAATCCATGCCTTATTTTGCTTCTTTGTTTTTGCTCTTAGTTAATGTAGCACCTAATATTAAGTTTTCTTTTTTACTGCCAAATCAAGTGCCGGAAACGTATCAGAAAGATATTTTGGATCGTGTATGAATAGGCGTATTCCTTCTTAATATTCACTGCTAACAAGGCGAGGTCTTTCGCGGCCTCGTCTTAATTTGTCAGTCCTCTCCGCAACCCTTCTTTGCGCAGCATGTCTTGGTTCTACTCCTAGCAATAAAGTAATCACCGATAAGGTTTATAATAAGGAAAAAAAGATAAATGTCTTTTTATAAATCATGATTTTTTAGCATAGGACGCTTACCTTGGCGAGTAACCCCTCTAACACCATAAGCTACAGCACTAGCTGGATAGCTCAATTATTTGCTAGTCATACCGATTATCTTGCTTTTAATACGCATAATGATCGTATTGTTCTTAAGGGTGAAAAGCACATCCCTTATTTGGCCATAGCTTCAGAAATCGGCATAGAGCAAGGCATATTCTGGGATAGTTTGGCTATTTACCTCAATGATGGACAAAAAATCCTGCTTGGTGGTATTCATAAAAAACAAGCAACAACGCTACAAACTTCATTAAATGGTGCTACTCGAGATTATATGGTCGAGTTTTATCAGCGTTTAACTCCCGATATTGAACAAGCCTATTTACAAGCACAAAGTATATTTCAAGCTAAGCGATATATTCGTTACCCGCTGGCACAGCAATGGTTAAAAACGCATCAACATTTGGTACTGGCGCTTAAAAGACAAAATGCTGCTAATTATGTAGAGCCTTCCGCTGTAACCATGTTGCAAGCAATACAACCGATGTTAAATCATGGCTATGCTTATATAGAGCAATGGAATGAAGCCTATGTGCAACAACAACTTACTGAATTTCAGGTATTTTTTGATCAAGTTGAAGCAAACCCATTAACCGATAAACAGCGTAGAGCATGTGTTATTGATGAGCAGCATAATTTGGTATTAGCTGGGGCAGGTACAGGTAAAACCAGCACCATGATTGGTCGATCGGGTTATTTATTAAAATCCGGAATTGCACGTCCGCAAGAGATTCTGATGCTGGCTTTTGCGCGTAAAGCCGCGGATGAAATGGAAGAGCGGATTCAGGCTAAACTAGGAGTAAGCAGTTTAACGGTCAAAACTTTCCATAGTTTAGGCAAGCATATTATTAGTCAGGTTGAAGGTGTCGTGCCGTCAATCTCTAAAATGGCAGAAGATGAGCGTCTGAGAGCGCGTTTTGTTGATGCGCAAATACAGCAGCTTTTAAATGATGAGCAATATAAGTCTCGCTTAGTGACTTATTTTTTACGCTTTAGTTATCCGTATAAAAGTGCTTTTAGATTTAACAGTCTAGGTGAATATAATCAATATATTTTAGATAACGATATTCGCACTTTGCAGGGTGAATTAGTCAAAAGTTATGAAGAATGTGAGATCGCTAACTTTCTTTATCGACAAGGCGTACGCTATCAATATGAAGCTAATTATCAGGTAAATACCTCTGGACCTAATTATAAAGCCTATCAACCGGATTTTTTCTTACCGGATTATGGTATTTATATTGAGCATTTTGCCGTCAATGAGCATAATCAAACGCCGCCGTTTATTGATCAGCAAAGTTATTTAGAAGGAATGGCCTGGAAACGGGCTTTACATGAAAAACATCAAACAACACTTCTTGAAACGTATAGCTATCAAAAGCAGCAAGGTATTTTAACGCAAAGTTTGAGTGAACAATTACAGCAAGCGGGGGTTAGTTTTAAGCCGATAGCCAATAATGAGTTATTAAAGCAGCTTAATCAATTAGGCCAAGTTTCTACCTTTGCTCAACTACTAGCTCGGGTACTCGCTTTATTCAAATCTGCCTACTTAAATATAAAAGATATGGCAGCGCTTGCAGGGCAGCATGAGGATAAAGAGCGTATGCAGGCGGCTGCATTTTTATTTGAACCGATTTATGAGCTTTATCAACAACAGCTTCGTGATACGCAAACTATCGATTTTGAAGATATGATCGGTTTGGCAATACGTTATGTAGAAAGTGGGCAATATCAATCACCGTACCGTTATTTATTGGTCGATGAATTTCAGGATATTTCCGCCAGTCGGGCGCGATTGATTAAAGCTCTATTGAATCAGCAGGCAGGTAATAGCTTGTTTTGTGTGGGCGATGATTGGCAATCTATTTACCGCTTTGCCGGTAGTGATGTTACGATCACCAAAGAGTTTAGTGAGTATTTTGGCTATACCGCAACCAGTGTTTTAGATAAGACTTTCCGCTTTAATAATAAGATTAGCCAGTTTGCATCGCAATTTGTTATGCGTAATAGCACGCAAATTGAAAAACGGATAGACAGTCATCATCAGGTCAATCAACCGGCGGTATCGTTAATCAAAACCAATCAAGATTCCGTTGGTTTAAATACGGCTTTATCAGCTATTCATGCTAAAAATCAGAATAAGGCGGTTAGTGTGTTGATTTTGGCGCGAGTCAGTTTTAAAAAGCCAGATTTAAGTATTTATAAAAGCCAGTACCCAAACTTACAGCTACAGTTTATGACCGTACATGCTTCTAAGGGAAAGGAAGCGGATTTTGTGATTATTTTAGGCTTAGATAAAGGTAAACATGGTTTCCCAGCAGAAAAAGCAACGCCAGCTTTGTTAGATTTGTTGCTGCCTAAAGCGGAAGATTTTGCCCATGCCGAAGAGCGACGATTATTCTATGTTGCTTTAACTCGCGCTCGGCACCATGTGTATTTAATCTGTGATGCGACTAAAGCCTCTGACTTTATTAGAGAGCTTATTCATGATGAATACGAAATGCACAGTGATGAGTTTCACGGTGCAGGCATTCAAGACAAGATGTCTGATAAACCCTGTAGCCAGTGTCAAACAGGATTTATGCTGGCTAAAGACAGTCAATATGGAAGCTTTTTTGGCTGTAATCAATACCCCTTATGCACGAATACAGAACCCGCATGTCAGTGGTGTGGAGGCGAGATAAAAAAGCAGGGACGATTTAATGTGTGTGCTAGCAAACGGTGTGATTATATTGAGCCCATTTGCCCTAAATGCGGCGGTAGTATGCGTTTACGCAAAGGCCCTTATGGTGAATTCTGGGCTTGTTCAAATTACCGCAAAGGCTCTGAATTCTCTTGTGAGCATAAGGAAAATCAGATTGATTTGAAGCTGGCAAAGCGTAAAGGTTTGTCAAGTGAGGGGTAGATTACCTAATTGAAATTGTTAATAACGGATAACAAGGAGACAGTAGGATGACTGAGCAAAAGAAAATTTCGACCACACAGTTAGCGAAAAAGCGTGGCATTGTGCAAACGGAATTATTTATACAATTAAGTAATCAAGGTTTGATGCGGAAAGATGATGATAAGTGGTTTTTAACGCTTGCCGGTGAGCAATTAGGCGGTGTGCATTTAAGTGGGAAATATGGGCAATATGTTGCTTGGCCTGAAGATGTTAACTTTGAATTGTCGGTAACAACACCTAACGTAGTATTGGGAACATCAAGCCAAAAACTTATAACTGCAACAGCGATTGGTAAGCATTTTGATATTTCATCTAAGAAAATGAATTATGTTTTGTCTGAGCTGGGATGGATTAAGCGAGGCCTAAAAGGCTGGTTGGTAAAACAGATCAAGGAAAGAAATTAGGCGCACAACAAGGTGAAGATTCACGCTCGGGTATTCCTTATGCGCGGTGGCCTGAGGCAATTCTGCACACTCCGGCATTAAAAGATAGTATTGATAATATGACGGGGGTTGAAAAGCCGCAAACGGGCGAGAAAAAACTGGAAAGCTTTAGGGAGAAATTTCAGGCAAAACATCGCAGTACCGATGGCCATTTTGTTAGGTCAAAAGCAGAAATGCTAATTGATAACTGGCTGTATATGGCTGAAATTGTCCATGCCTACGAGCGTAAGTTACCTATTGAAGAAGAAGTCTATTGTGATTTTTATATCCCGACAGGAAAAGTTTATATTGAGTTTTGGGGTTACGATAATGATGAAAAGTATCTAGCTAGAAAGCAAAAGAAGCAGGCTATTTATCAGAAATATAACTTCAATTTAATCGAATTAACTGATGAAGAAGTACAGAATTTAGATGATATTTTACCGAGAATGCTACTTAAATTTGGCGTTCAAGCCTATTGAATAAATTGTAATATCAATCCCAATAAATAATTACTGTAATGGTCGTCATTCCCGGTGCGGCAAGCGAAGCTTGTCATTTCTTGCAAGGTGAAAGTCCTTGTCTGGAGAAGCTATTGAATTAGTTTCATAAGGCTTAACCAGCCACCAGTATCGAGTGTTGCGTTTCCGGCGGAGCGTTGTTAGCGGTTACGACTGCGACAAAAGCGAACAAAGGAGACGAAGCGTACACAGAGAACTGCATAGGTCACAGGGGATACGCATATCCCTGAAGCTGTTTTTTTTAGCATCGTTAGACGATAAAAAGCAAATGGCGACATTTTCGGGAAAATGGAAGCCAACACAAAAGAATCGTTAAGGTGAGATTCTGGAGGGTTTGCCGGTGTTTGTAAGGTGTGACATGTGCAGAGAGAAATGACAAAGAACTTGCGAGATCCATACCGTTCCTGAGTTATTCATATCAGGTAAGCCTACCCAACCAAAAGAAGGATGGCTGACGAGGGTATGGAAGTCAGATTCACTCATAGTACTCAGAGTGTGGGAAAGCCACGCACGGGGGGAAGGGGTGGACTGAACTGCGTAGCCTGCAAAGGCAACTTTACCCAGACATGAAGGACTGGATTAATGAAGCAAACCTCCCTGCAGGGAATAGCAAACAAAGCGACACAGGATAAAACTTACCGGTTTCGGAATTTGTTTGGACTGTTAACCGTTGGTTACTTGTTTTGGTGTTGGGATTTTATCAATCGAAAAGCAAGCGCGGGAGTGGATAGAATTGATGCGCAAGCCTACGAAGAAAATCTGCTACCGAATATAGAGCAACTGGTAAAACAGGTCAAAGAAAATACCTATCGAGCCAAGTTAGTTCTTAGAAAATACATTCCCAAAACGGACGGCAAGTTACGTCCATTAGGGATTCCAGTCATCGCGGACAAACTCCTGCAAAGGGGAGTAGCCAAAATACTGGAAGCCATTTACGAGCAGGACTTTCTAAGCTGCAGTTATGGATACCGCCCAAGAACTGGAGCACTCAGAGCCGTAAAAGACTTAAGTAGTGAGCTTAGATCAAGAAAGTATCACAATGTTGTTGAAGCGGATATTAAAAGCTTCTTCACGAACATTAATCATGACCTGCTGTTAGACATGTTAGCGAAAAGAATAGATGATAAACGCTTCCTGAATCTTATCCGAAAATGGTTAAAAGCTGGGATAATGGAAACAGATGGACAAGTCACGCATCCAGTGACGGGAACACTGCAAGGTGGGGTCGTTTCACCGATATTGGCAAACATCTACCTCCATCATGTCATAGATGAATGGTTTGAAGAAACAGTACGGAATCATAGCAGAGGACAGGTTTATCTTTGCCGTTATGCGGATGATTTCGTCTGTGCTTTTGAAAATTCAAAAGATGCTGAGCGGTTTTATAAAGCTTTGGGTCAACGTTTAGAGTGTTTTAGTTTGCAAGTTGCAGAAGGCAAGATTCGAATTATTGAGTTTAGTCACTGTAAAGTGCGCGTTAAAACCAAGTTTGATTTTCTAGGTTTTGAGTTTCACTGGGGTATTAATAGACGGGGGAAACCTATTTTGAAACGTCGTACCTCGCGTGAGAAGCTTCAAGTATCAGTAGCAAAATTTAAAGTATGGTTTAAGAAATACAGTAGTTTGCCAAAGAAGACCCTATTCATGAAGCTGAACAGGAAATTACAAGGCTATTATAATTACTACGGTATACGAGGGAACTATAAAAGCTTAAATAGCTTTGTTTACCGAATCTGGCAACTTCTTTATAAATGGCTTAATAGGCGCAGTCAGCGTAAAAGCTATAATGTAGAAGGATTTAAAGGACTGGTAAAAGACTTTGGAATTGCGAAACCAAGGATATGTCATGATTTCTAAGAATAGACGTGTAGTGAGGTGCGAAGCGAGCAGTTCAGAAGAGCCCAGTGCGGTAATTCCGCACGCTGGGACCAATGCGAAGCACAGGGGCGGAGCAACGCGTAGTAGTGATGAAGGCACTGTAATGGAGCTGGAGCGAAGGGGTTGCGTCGTTCAACTTTTAACAAAAGAACACCCCGACAAGGGAAGGATTCTGATGGAAAAAGAAAAGTCGTTTACAATTTCTAAACGTCAAGTTTGGGAAGCGTACAAAAGCGTTAAAGCAAGTCGAGGGGGAGCTGGAATTGATAACCAATCCATAGCTAATTTTGAAGAGGATATGAGTAACAACCTTTACAAAATATGGAATCGGATGTCATCTGGCAGTTATTTTCCTCCTCCCGTTAAACGTGTAGAAATCCCCAAAGGAGAGGGTAAAATGAGGCCGCTCGGCATACCCACAGTGGCAGATCGTGTTGCCCAGATGGTTGTTAAGAAAAGTCTTGAGCCTCTTTTGGAACCGCATTTTCATGCTGATTCCTATGGTTATAGACCAAACAAGTCAGCATTGGATGCAGTGGGGCAAGCGCGACAAAGGTGCTGTCGATATGATTGGGTGCTAGATCTTGATGTCAAAGGATTTTTTGACAATATTAGTCATGAACTTTTGATGAAAGCAATAAAAAAGCATACGGATTGTCCCTTTGAGCGCTATGCGGATGATGCAGTGTGCCATTGCCGAACAGAACTAGAAGCCAATCAGTTGAAAGCTGATTTGGAAGCAAGGTTTGGTGACTGTGGATTAGAGCTACACCCTGAAAAGACAAAAATAGTCTATTGTAAGGATGAAGACCGTAAAGGAAATTATGCCGTTATGAAATTTGATTTTCTAAGCTATACATTCAGGCCTAGATTAACAAGAACTCGTAGAGGAAAATTCTTTGAAAGTTTCACACCAGCAATAAGCAACAAGGCAGCAAAAGTAATCAGACAGAAAGTACGTAGTTGGAGCTGGCAATTACGGCCAGGTGACACGCTTGAAGATTTAGCGCGAGAATGTAATCCTATTATCCGAGGCTGGATTAATTATTATGGGCGGTTCAACCCTTCTGCAATGTTTGGGATTCTTGGTCATATCAATTGGCGTCTAGTACGTTGGGCAACCTGCAAGTATAAAAAATTGAGGGGACGTCAACGGAAGGCGGCAAAATGGTTAAGACAAATTGCTGAGCGACAGCCTAATATTTTTGTCCATTGGAGTGTTTTGTATAAAAATGGCTGAACGATGGGAGCCGTATGAGTCGAGAGGTTCACGTACGGTTCTGAGAGAGCCTGAAGGGGAGGTGTAGTGGTCTAATAAAGCAGGACACTTCTAGAGGCTGATTTATAATGTCATTAGAGGTGAATATGAGTAACGAAAACAAACAGACAAAACTTAAGTACACACTTGAATTTAAACAGGATGCTGCCA
>Ga0209184_1000391_pt1 | contig 49130 bp, 37 predicted proteins | sample EN8Hudsemesocosm_2_FD_184627 | JGI IMG/M metagenome (GOLD analysis project Ga0209184, IMG submission 184627) | Methane-oxidizing microbial communities from mesocosms in the Hudson Canyon - EN8C Hudson Canyon (SPAdes) (version 2) | ecosystem: Environmental > Aquatic > Marine > Cold seeps | place... | reverse complement strand
CTCGACCAACATGATTAGTTAATGGGGAAGTTCTATCATAGCTTTTTGGTAAATTAACAAAATAAATGATACTGAAAATGACTAAAAAGAGTGCCAATACAAAAAGCCAAGTTTTAGACTTATCGTCCTTTATTTTGATACCACTGCCAAGCTGAGCGGTTGCTATGGAACTTGTTTCTATTACAGAAGGTGTCGCTTCTTGTTGATTTAACTCCTCAGTAACTTCTGATGGTGATGGAGATTGAGTAATCTCAACCAATAACCGATAACCACTTTTATTACCGGTAACAGTATGAAAAAATTTTGTCTGAGCATCTAACTTGGCAAACGTTTGTCGCAAGCTATAGATATGATTGTTAATAGTATGATTTGAAGCTGTGGAGTTTTGCCAGACATCATCTCGTAAACTATCTCGACTAATGACAATATCTTTATTTTTTGCAAAGTAGCAGATAACTTTCATCGCCATTGATTTAATTTCAATGGTCGTGCCATTACAACTTAATTCATCGGTTTTAGGGTTAACAGTAATATTTTCGAGTTTAAATGGTTGTTCCGTATCAATCATAATAATTATTACTCGTTTTATTTACTGTTATTTAAGAGTCAATTTTGGATATTTAGTGTTTACACATCCTTATTAATTTCAATTCTCCTTAATATTAACCACTAACAAACATTATTACTGTTTGGTCATCAAATCAAGAGACAAGTACTTTTAAAAAAGCCACTCGAATGAGTGGCTTTTAATATTTACTTATCAAACATATAAGTTATTTATTTTAAAATTCGTATGTGAATCCGCCATAAAAGTAACGACCCATAGAGTCATATTGAGCACGGCCATAGGATGTTTCGGGATGATCATAATAGGTTTTATCAAAGACATTACTTATGCCTAGATATAAATTGGTATTTTCATTTAGATCATAGCCAAAACGTGCATCATGCATAACAGAATTAGGCGCGAAAGGTTTGTCATATAGCTCATAGGTGCCATATTCAGATACTTGAAAACCTTCAGCGTAGTTGGTTGTCCAATTCACCGTTAAATCTTCATAATGGTAAGTCATGACGAATCGTGTTTTAAGCTCAACATTACGATAACCAATGCCAGTAACTTCATGCACGTCATCTTCATCACTATCTTGATAGGTACTATCTAATAGCTTTGTAGCATTGAAAGTGAAATTAATTTCACCAAACTCACGTAAACTTTGCAGATAAGATATTTCAAAATCAACCCCTGTAATATCAACATATGCTTGGTTGACTGTAGTGTTCAAAACATCAATAACATTGCCGTCACTATCGCGATTAATTAATGGGCAATAAACACTGTTGTTAATATCTTCTTCTTTGGCACATTTATCTAAACTGTTTTGAATACCCGCACTACCCATGGCATCTTTTAGTGAGATGTCATAGTAATCTAAGGTTAAGGATAAATTATCAATAAAGTCTGGCGTATAGACAACACCAATAGTCAGTGTTTTAGCCTTTTCTGGTTGTAAATTAACATTACCCGTTGTTTTAACATTGACACCGCCAGCAACTCTTGCCGCAGAGTCGAAGTTAGCCGGATCTGCAATTCCCCATGCTTGACAATTGGCAATAATTTGACTTTTGTTTTCTGCAGGAGCATTGAGAATTTCAAGCTGGTCACAGGGATCTTCTTTACCACTTGAAAATCCAGTTCGAACTGCTGAAAATTGTTCACTAAGTTGTGGTGCGCGAGTAGCAAGCGCATAAGTTGAACGCATAGCTAAGCCATCAATTATGTCCCAAGTCGCACCCAATTTCCAAGTGTTGTGCGTGCCAGCATAAGTATAATTTGACATACGCCCTGCAGCATTTAGCACTAACTCTTTAATTAAAAACATATCTGCTAGTACAGGTGCTTCTAATTCTAAAAATACTTCTTGTGTCGTTTTAGCTGCACGCCATGGTTGCTTCTCATTTCCGCTTATGCCACTTTGCCAAGTTTCATCCACTTTCATGTCTAATGATTCACGGCGTACATCGATACCCGCAGCGAACATTAACTCACCATAAGGCAGCTCCATAATATCGCCTGAAGTCGTTGCCGAGATAGCATGTTGTTCAGATGTTATTTGGCTGCCATACGGATCTAAACTAATATAATCAAGTGCTTCTTGTGACATAGGCAGTAATGGATGACTTGCAGGACAATCAAAAACATCAACGCCACAATACTGTCCCTCATCATTGGTAATAGAGTCGTGCCCATTACCAAATCTGTTTTCATTAGTTCGGTTTTTCAACAATGTTTCATGTTCTGTTCTACCCGTTGAAGCAAAAACATCCCATGTCCAACCATTTGAAAATTCACCACTTAGAGTTGTTGAAAAAGCAAAAAGCTCACGGTCAACTTCACTGATACGAGGGCCTAACTCGTTAAGACCAATTGAGGTATAGAAATAACCATCCGTTTGAGCTAACAATTCTGTAATATGTGCTGGTCGTTCAATGCTATCAGCAAACCAGCTATCATGTAACTTTCCGGTCCAGTAATTATATTCAGGGGAAATTTCGTTTTCACTTGTGATTTTGGTATAACGGAAATCTGCTGTAAGTTGAAGATCGTCTGATAATTCATAATTAAATAAAGTGTAAAATGTGCCTCTTTCATATGGGCTATTTACTTTGTTATAACGGTTTATGTTCCAACCGGTGGCATTTTCACCTTGCTGCACATAATAAGGTGAGCGAAAGTCGTCATCATTGTACATGTAGACAGATTCATTACCCGTTACGTTGTAGTAGTTAATTAAACCATTTTCATCCTTAATGCCCGCCATTTGACCATGTACATTATAATCTGGCCAAGCTAAATTATAACCAGCGATTCTTGCTGGTTGTCCATCACCATCTTCTCCAGTATTTAATGGGTTATTTAACCAAGCAGTTTGCTCGCCAGATCCTGGACGATTCATCAAGCTGGCACCACCAACATCAAAATAATCTAATGAAACAACAATATTGCCTTTATCATTGTTAAAGTTATGTCCTGTCGTAGCTGTAAAAGAAGTTTCTTCGCCATCACCTAAATCAGACTCACCATACTGTCCGGAAATGCGCGTTCCTTCATACTCTTTTTTCATTACAAAGTTAACAACACCGGCAACGGCATCGGCGCCATATGTCGCAGCGGCACCACCTGTAAGCACATCAACTCTGTCAATTAAATCTACAGGGATATAACCTGTATCTGTTACCATTTTACCATTGTCGTACGAGGATTGAACAACTCGACGACCATTTACCAAAACTAAGGTACGATCAGTGCCTAAGTTGCGTAAATTAACCGCATTCAATCCCGCATTCCCAAAGCTCGAATTACCTTGAGAACTATCATAACCTAAAGCGAATTGTGGCAATTGGGCGAGTAACTCGTTGGCATTTAATATACCTGAATTTTTTATTGCAGCTGCATCAATTGATACTACAGGTGAAGGCGTATGAGTATTGATGCGCGCAATACGTGAACCAGTAACTTCGATTCGCTCGACTTCTTCTACATTCTCATCAATTACTTTTTCTTCAGCCCAAACTTGCCCAGTAGCAAATGTAGCTATTAGTGCAAGTGCAATCGGGGTATTTTTAAATCTCATTGTTTTCATCTCCAATCTTATTGTTTCATGGTTGGTAATTAGGCGGCTCGTAGCATATTTTTAGATAAGGATACTAAGTACTCACGGCCAGCTTATTTGTTGTAATAATTAACTCGATCCCTGAGTTGTATACAATATATAGTAAGATTGTTTTCACTGTAAATAAGGTAAAAAAGAGTGGAAATAATGGCTATTCCATTGAAATGATTTTATTATTTTCAAGATAAATAAAATTAATCTGTGCCATAAAAACAGAGTAAGCACCTATTAATTAAGGTTATTTTTATTTTATTTTAATTGTTAGACTTTTTCTTTGAGAAATATATTCAACTGCTTGCAATAAGAAGAGTTGATTTTGCAGATGATGACTTAAGGATCAAAAAAGACAATTAATTATCTTTTTAAATGGAAGGATATTGGTTTTTTTGGAATTTGTGATTGTTGTTTTACCAACGGTTGCTCAAATGACAATACATTGTCTTAGCTCACTTCAATGAGTAAGCCTGTTATTTAGCATTAGTTCTTCATGCAATTTGAAACTAATTAAATCCAAGTTTTGTTAACTTATCTCGAATAGTTTGATAACGCTGTTGCTCACATGAGGCAAACCCTGACTGCTGCCTAACTTTATTTCGACCAAAAAGAGGCACCGTCATCCCAGCAAAAAAGCGACAGTAACTTTCTAGCGTTAAAGGGGGATTTACTTTTCCTTTTAAGTGCTTTTCTAAATGACTTTTTAACGCTTTCCCATCTGCGATTAACACTTCGTCACTTGGCCATTGTGCTTGTTGTGAATACTCAAGTTTTGCAACATCTCCTCGGCAAACACTGCAGTGACCACAGTTTTCAGGAGAGTTGATACTTTGAAAAAAAGCATCATCAAAATAACGAGCTAAGTTAACACTTAAACAAGAGTCAAGTTGGAAAAATTGAACAAGAGCAGCAATACGCTTAATTTCTTTTACTTCTTTATCAAGAAAGTAATCATATAAGCTTTTGGCTAAAACGGGATCGCTAAGTTCATTATTATTAACTTTAAAAACTTCAGTCATACGAGAAGTTTCTAGAACAATCATTTGCTGTTCTTGCAAGTATTCTAATGCTGCAATTACTCTATTTCTTTCAATTGACTTATCTTGCAGTAAAGTATCAAAACTTAAACTACCCCAAACTTTTTTAAAGGCTGTCGCATTGAAAATAGTTGCTAAGAAACTCCTTCTTTGTTCATTAAAACCAGCAAGTATTTGCTCAACGGGTTGTAAAAGTTTTATCTTAAAATCAGCAAAATATGCATGCGTAGGCTCAATAACGCCTGCTAGTTCTAACTGAACCAGCAAGGTTTTTAATGGCAATTGTTTAATGTTACAGGCATTCGAAAGTTGTAATAATTGCAGTTCCCACTTGCATTCATATTGAGTGACCTGCGTTTCAGCTTTAATGTTCTCAATAACGTATTCAATTGAGCTAAGCTCTGGCGTATCGCCATAAACAAAATTCTCTACTGTATTAAGACCATCTAAATTTGCCAAGGTAATGCAGTGCGAAAGTTCGCCATCACGCCCTGCTCGGCCTATTTCTTGAGAATAATTTTCAATAGATTTGGGCAAGTCATAATGGAAAACGAAACGAATATCGCTTTTATCTATGCCCATACCAAAGGCAATAGTGGCAACAATAACATGAATTTTTCCTGCCATGAATTCTGCTTGAATTTGACTACGAGTATCGCTGTCAAACCCTGCATGATAAGCGCATGCGTTAATGCCTGCTTTTTGTAAGTAAGCAGCTACTTGCTCAGCAGTGTGTTGCAAAGTGACATAAACAATGCCGCTGCTTTCTCGAAGGTGTGAATGCTGTTTAATTTGCTGGGCTAAATAAGAATTTTTATTAGCGCTACTAACAGGCAATACAGTCAAATCTAAGTTATTACGATAAAAACCCGTTTGCACAATATGATGATCGTTAATGGCAAACTTTTCAGCCATGTCCAATTTCACTTTTTGTGTCGCTGTTGCCGTTAACAATAGCGTTAATGGGATATTCAATTCTTGGCGATAGTTTGGTAATTTCAAATAATCCGGTCTAAAGTTATGGCCCCATTCAGAAATACAATGCGCTTCATCAACCACTAACATTGAAACAGGCACCGATTGAATAAACTGTCTAAAGCGTTCATTTTTAAAACGCTCTACCGATACCATCAATATTTTTATTTCACCACTTCGCACTGCAGTCATAATTTCTTGCGCTTGATTACCTTTTAAGGTGGAATCAATACTCGCCGCCGCAATACCTTTACTCGCTAAAAATTCCAATTGATCTTTCATTAAGGCGAGTAAAGGTGAAACAACAAGCGTTAAGTTGGGTAAATGCAAGGCGGTTAATTGATAACACAAAGATTTACCTGAGCCTGTGGGAAATATAGATAATGTTGAGTGCCCAGCAAGTAATTGCTCGATTGTTTGTTCTTGACCTTGACGAAAGTCATCGAAGCCAAACTTTTCTTTAAGAGATATTTTAAATGACTGATTATTCATAATAGACATTATAACGTCCTTGTTACTTTCTATGCTTTACTAATTATCTAAATTTCTGCCGCTACTACTGAAATTTCAACCAGCAAGGCTTCTCGCGCCATTTTAGCCGCAACGCATGCGCGTGCAGGTGCATGTCCTTCTGGAACCCAAGCATCCCAAACAGCGTTCATATCTGCAAAGTAACTCATGTCTTTAACATAAATAGTTGCTGATAGAATATGCTTTCTATCACTTCCTGCCTGTAACAATAATTCATCTACCTTATCCAACATAGTTTGTGTTTGTTCGGTGATGTCTTTTGTCGCATCTGCCGCCACTTGACCACATAAATAGACGGTGCCATTATGCTTTACTATACGACTCATCCGCTGTTTTGTTTCTTGTCTTTGGATAGACATTCTTATTTCTCCAACATATCAATAAATTTTTGAGATTGTTCAATGGCAGCATTCATGTCTTTAATTAATGCACTAACATCTTTTTTAATTGAAACCATTTCACCTTGCAATGCACCAACCGCTTTAGCATTTAAGTTATGCTTTAAAAAGAGACTATTATCTTTTAGCGCAGATAAAACGGGTGCCATCTTGCTTTCAGCCCTGTGCATTGATTTAATCAATGATCGGTAACGACGTTGTGTTTCCTTTAATTTTGTCGAACTTTGTCTTCTTAGGTTTGCACTAGAAATCTGCTCTATTTCATCTTGCCATTCTTCAAATAGCGCATCAGAAACATCTTCTATTTTTTCGATGCGCGAACTAACAAGCTCTGCCGCTTCTTTTGAGTCTTCGTATTGTTCTTGAATGACATTATATTGCTCTTCTAAGTCTCCTCCATCAAAATTGATTAACGCCGTCATTTCTTCTAAAGCAGATTTAAACTGCTCTTGCGCTTCTTGTTGTGATTCTTTTGCATCAACCACACGATCAACCATGATATCACGTTTGTGAATACCCACTTTTTCCATAGCAGAATAATAAGCACTTGAACATGAAGATAAAACAAAAATGCTAACAATAATGCATAGTTTTTGATTGAATTTGAACATAAAAACTCCCCGAAATGATCTTTAATTCGTCGCTTGTAGTTTTACAATTTCCATAATGTAATCTTATACAAACTAACATTTATCACAATGGTATATTGATTAAGCTAGCCGAGCAAAATAATTCTTTACATGACAAATAATTAACATGAAAAAGCCTCATTGCTGCTGAGCAATGAGGCTTCCAAAAAAGAGGTTCTTTCTATGCAGATAGCATGAATTACTCCCACTGTATTAATTTGATATTTCACCTGTTATAGGGAAACAACACGTGAAATATCCTTGCTTTTTTAATGTGTAGATTAGACCTTTAATCAATCGTAACGGTTAAAGTACCATTACTAACACCACTAGATCTTCCACGCACAGCAATAAACCAAGTTCCCGCAGCTGGATTGGCTAAAGTTATACTATTACCGCCAGTATCTCGTTCATCGTAATCGCGCGTACTTGCTTCACTGTCTTCTTTAACTAGTAACATTGCAGAACCACCATTTTTATCAAGATCGATGGTTACACTTGATGTACCTGAAGGCACTTGAATTTCAATATGTTGGTAGCTACTATTGGCAACATCTACGTCATAAGTCGTTGTACCACCTGTAGTACCGCCGCCAGTACCCCCACCAGATGAGTCTGTATCATAAGATGCTGACAGCGTTACATTATCAAACGACGAGCCATTATAACCTTTCACAGTGACATAATAAGTGCCCGCTTGCGTAGAGCCAAATTCACTTTCATCACAAACTTCCGTTGAACTACCGGTATTTAAGAAACAGTCAGCGGAACTTGTATCAGAGTTGCTGCCATAATTAACATATAAATCTGCATCACCGCCGCTATTATGACTTATGCTAATAACTAAATTACTAGCGCCGCTTGGCACATCAATAGTGGCCAGAACGCTTTCATTACTAGCTGCACTGATCGTTTCATTACTACCATTTTCAAGTACTAAATCATCACCCGTTGGTGGATTTCCACCACTGCCGGTTCCGCCTTCCCCAAGAACAAAAGTCATAGTATCGCCTTTAGTAGAAATATCACTCATGCTAAATTCACTGGTGCTGTTATCCCACCAATTGGAATTTACTTCTGCACTATTAGCAAACTCTGTATCCCAATCTTGGCTAGAGCCATATTCACTGGCGCCACCATCACCATCAGAGCCGAAAGTATCATGCTCATCGCCATCGTTATAGTCATGCTCCATATCAAAATAATAATCTGCTGAAGTTACCGCAACACCGTTATGGGAGTTACTACAATTTTGAAAACCTAGATCACAAGAAACAGTATTAACATTACTTTGCGTTGCATAATTATTACCTGGTGCTGCTATCGCATCATCAATATGCCATACGAGCAGACCACGGCCAGGCGCATAGGCGTCAAAACCTCTTTGGTTTCTATTTTCTACAATAAAATATTCATCAGAATTACTTGGGTTTTCATACAAAATAGCTTCCGCATTATTCACCGATTCACGTAGCTCAAAGTCAGACAGATCTGTACCATTAACTTTTACAGGATCTAACCAACCAAGCATATATTTACCCCATGCCGAAATATGCGCTGGTGATTCACCATCTCGATTGGCGCCAGTTTTACTGCCAGAAGCCATTAAACTCCAGTCACCTGCACCAGCATTTGAACCATCAGTAGAGCCATTAGTATCATAAAGATCGGGCAAACCAAATACATGGCCAAATTCATGAGCAAAAGTACCCACATTGGCACGACCACTTGCGGTACTTAATTCAGGTGCTACAAAATAGTCATTAATCACCATGTTTTTAGCACTATTCGAAGGGCAAGTATCATTCGTTTGATACTCTCCATTTCCATCACCTTCCGTTTCAAGATAATACAGACTGTATTTATGTGCCCAAATATCGTTGCTTGAACCAACCGCTTGATGCTCTCCATTACCTTGATAAACAAAAGCGATTAAGTCTACTGTACAATCATTGTTTTCATCGGCATATTGTGAAAAATCAACATTATTATCCGCAACAACCAGCGCATCCTCAATCATAACGCCAATATTGGCGTCATAACCAGCACTGTTGTTTTTGCCGTAAAATTGGTGATTATCAGGCAATTTAACCCAATCAACCACACCTGATGAACCACCTTGAATATTTAACTTGCCATAAGAAACTTCATTGTAATAAGCAGCTAACCCTTTGTTGTCACTAAATAAGAAGTTATTAAAATCGCTTCTGCTATAACTTGAGTTAGTATCAGAGAAATTAAGAAGTACAACAGGCACATTAATAGTACCTGAAATAGTTGTGTTAGAAAGTGAAGTAGCGTGACCGCCACTCACTGCGCCATCACCATCGATCATGGAACGAGAGAAGACATTTTTGTTATGTGCCTGATGACGACGCTTATCATTACGTTGCTTTGCTTTACCACTACGACGTAATGACTTGCTCGCTTTACGTTTACTTTTACCTTTTATTAATCGGGTTTTAGACAGTATCAAATCACCATCATTATTTGTTTCGGCGAAATACCATAATCCTGTTTTATCATTTTTAATAACAGAAAAGCCATCTTCAGTTTCCCAGCCGTGAGAAAATTCATCTCCCCAACGGCGGATATTGATTTGACTGCCATCAGCTTGGGTGACGACAATTAACTTATTGTCAGCTGGCTCAGCTGAAACATTAAAAGTGGTACCGTATAAAACGGTCATCACCATGGATGACACAAGTGCTAGTTTGTTAATTCTCAATTTATTATTCCTATTTTTAATCGTTATAGTTGTTAGTACTATCCATTGAGCGATGAATCCTTCTAAAAATGTCATTGTCATTTCGTTAGGCTGCTTTTAACGTATTAAAAGCAAGCAAAGTAATAAAAATGAAATCAACATCTGTATTAAAACTAATATGATTAATCTTTCATAACAAACAGGGAAACAGCATAAAAAACCACCAAATGACTTTTATACAGAATTAAAGTAAACAAATTGATAAATTGACTAGTTTTGGTCTCTACAAATGATTTTAAAATATATCTATTTGATAAAAAATTTTTAGGAAAACTATATAGAATATTTGGTTGGGAGATTAGTTGCCACTAAGGAACTGTAATATATGAATATCAAAAAAAAGGCTGAAGAGTTATATCTTCAGCCTTTCGTATCATCCATTAAAGCTCAATAACTTTTTGCAACTAGTGCATATCAACTTGTATTTCAATCCATGCACCTGCTGTACCTAAAGTACCGCCAGTTCTAGTTGGTGTAATAGTGAAAGCGCCCCATTTATCGGTATAACTCTTACCAACAACAAGTGCTCCATCAATAAAGTCATCAAAATCATCATAGTCATCGTTTAGATCGTCTGGATGGGTATTGGGTGTCATATCAAGCAAGAATGAACTGCCATAATAATACGACCGTGAGTCTTCATCTGGAAAATATCCTTCGGTATTAATTAAAACACCATCGGTATCTGCGCCATCATTGGTACGGTATTCGACCCAGTAAGTAACATCACCATTACCCGCTATTAGTCTTATGCCTAAATCGCCCGCAACTGAGCCTTGATCAAGCGCATAAATTCTATAGGTTCCTGATGACTGGATCACAGGTACAGCGTCTTCAATTCCCCAGCTTTGAAAGAAGTTTTTGTAGTAGAGGTTAAAACCGCCAAAATCCCATGCGTTATTGCCCATCATACTAAAGAAGTTACCATAACCTATCATTTCACTTTCATAATCACCCACGCCGAATACGGTATCTTGACCATCTAATCCCTGCGCATGGTGAAGTCCCATTGCATGTCCCATTTCATGGGCAATTCCTCCAGCTTGAGAACGTTCATCACCGGTATCGTAAACTCTTATTGCACCAGGGTTAACACCCGCCTTAATACCCCAATCAGAAATTTGAGGGGATAAAATTAGGTAAATTGCATTATCGTCAATGTCCCAGTAGTTTGTTTCACCTAACGAAATAAGCTTGTCAGCATAGTAATCTTTCCAATCATTAGAACTTTTATTATCCCATGCTGATACTTTATCGTTCACTTGAATAACATCACTATGAATCTCATAAGTTACATCAAAACGACCGTATGATTCTTTATCAAAATAATCTACGATTTCCCCCATTTCCGATTCAATACGACTTCTCGACCAAGTCAGATCGACATCAGTGAATTCGAATCTGAATATCTTAACCTTTACATTGTCATGCTCCCATTGAACATGTGAGCCATAGTTTTTGTCATCATCAGTGCTACCACCTGCATCACCCTCACCCGTGTCGCCACCGCCAGTACTATCAGATTGTATATTTACGCTATAGTCCTCTATCTCGCCATATTTAAAGCCATTAGCATCTGCAGTACCATCGCCATTCATAGCGATACGCATTCGCGCAGTGCCAGAACTAATGCTGCTAAGGTTTAGCGCACCATCAATAACGTCATTACCAAGACCACTGCCTTCAAATATTTTTTCGTTATTTTCAAAATTACCATTTTGATCACTATCTATCCAAACAGCCCAATCAGTACTCCAGCTAGAAATTGGTGTTAATGTAATAAGGTCTCCATCACTGATAGTAAACGTTTTTTCACCAGTAAAATCAGCATATCCACTGTTATTGCCCGTACTGTACAGATCATTATCAATTTCAACCGATAAAATATGCTCACCGTTACCACCGCGTGGTTCTTCAGTTAATGTATAGTCGCCAGAGCCATCACCATTTCCACCACCGCTGCTATCACCATCTCCAACATTTACTGAAAAATCTTGGTTATCCCCGTATCCGGTAAAGTTACAAGAATCACTGTTAATATTATCTGCATGCAAAACAACGCGCATCTCAGTATTACTTGCGTTTTCACTTGATGGCATAACTAAAGTAGCAGAAACAGTGGAATTGCTCGCGCTGCTCGAACTAAAGACCAATTCATCACTATCAACAAAGTCTCCATCCTCATTTAAATCAATCCAGACACTCCAGTTATCTCTATAAGCATAACCACTATAACCCGGCGTCAACTCCAATACATTGGCGTTTTTTATGGTCGCGCCACTTGATAATGCTGCGCCATTTAAACTGATACTTTGAATAAACTCATATCGATCATTGGGCGAAATAGAACAAGCCGCTGATGCGGATTGCATAGTAAAAGCAGATAAACATGCTGCAATTGTTATTGCTAGTTTAACTGTTGAACTTTTATTCGTAACAAAACACCTGTTATCTAGCTTCTTTAGTAAATGGTTTGAATTATTTTTATTTTGTATATTCATTAATTCTTCTCCGATATTTTAAACTTTTAGATAGACCCGTAAATACTTTACTTTGAAGCATTTTTATCCGGTCTAAAGCCATATTTTGCGCATCAAGAAATTTGATTTCCGTGCAAATTTCTTGTTATGCTTTTATGACAAGAAAGTCCATAATCGCAGTGTTCGCTATTTTTCTTGGAATGTAAAAAACGAACAAGATTACCTAGTTGATTGTATTTTGACCGACTTGTTAATATTTAACTCCTACTTTGAATTAGATATAAGCCTTTGTATTTAATAAGCTATAAATAAACACTTCAATTCAAAACAACCTTTTCATTTTCGCTTTATCATGAACTTGAATGCTTAAAATCTGTGCTTAAATGACTACTTGGTTTTTAAAATGATGTTAAATTATTAAATTTTCGCCTTCATTGATAAAATATTATTAACAGAATTGAATTGGTTTAGTTTTTAAACGTTAATGTTGCAAACAAGTCACTGTTTCATCGCTAATATAATTGGCCAGTAAAAAAATGATTTTATTGATTAACAACCAATAAAAAACCCCAAGGTTTTTCAACATTGGGGTTTTCACATCAATAAATAACTTAGAGGTAAAATAGTTCTATTTGCAGATAGTTCGCCTTAGTTCAAGGAGGAAGCACGGAGTTGACGCTAGTCAATGAGTACTTCCAACGCCGAAATTAGGCGAAATAGCAAAAAAGAGAGCTTATTTTTATTCCCATTCGATAGTAGCTGGCGGTTTACCCGATATATCGTAAACGACACGTGAAATGCCGTCAATTTCATTAATGATACGGTTAGAAACCAATCCTAAGAAATCATACGGTAAATGTGACCAACGTGCCGTCATAAAGTCGATTGTTTCAACACAACGTAATGAGACTACCCAGTCATATTTACGTGCATCGCCCATTACGCCAACAGATCGTACTGGTAAGAATACAGTAAAGGCTTGGCTCACTTTATGGTACAAATCGGCTTTGTGTAATTCTTCAATAAAAATAGCATCCGCACGACGCAATAAATCAGCATATTCTTTTTTCACTTCACCTAAAATACGTACACCTAAACCTGGACCAGGGAAAGGATGACGGTAAAGCATGTCATACGGTAAGCCTAATTCTAAGCCAATTTTACGTACTTCATCTTTAAATAATTCACGCAACGGCTCAACTAAACCCATTTCCATATCATCTGGCAAACCACCAACATTATGGTGCGATTTAATGACATGAGCTTTACCTGTTGCAGAAGCGGCTGATTCGATAACGTCAGGATAGATAGTACCTTGCGCTAACCATTTGGCATTGTTTAGCTTCTTCGACTCTTCATCAAATACTTCAACAAAAACATTACCAATGATCTTACGTTTTTTCTCAGGATCAGCTTCAGTAGCTAAGCGATCTAAGAACCTGTCTTCCGCTTTCACATGAACAATGTTTAAACCAAAATGATCACCAAACATATCCATGACTTGCTGCCCTTCGTCTAAACGAAGTAAACCATTATCAACAAATACACAGGTCAGTTTATCACCAATAGCGCGCTGTAATAACATCGCAACAACCGATGAATCAACGCCACCAGATAAGCCTAAGATAACCTCGTCGTCACCTACTTGTGCTTTCATTTTGGCAATAGCATCTTCAATGATTGATGCAGAAGTCCAAAGTTTTTCACACTGACAAATATCAACAACAAAGTGCTCTAAAATACGCATACCTTGTTTAGTGTGGGTTACTTCTGGGTGAAATTGCACGCCGTAGAATTGCTTATCTTCATTGGCCATTGCTGCAAATGCACAGCTATCAGTTTTAGCAACCGTCACAAAACCGTCAGGAATTACAGATACTTTATCACCATGGCTCATCCATACATCTAATAAAGCATTGCCGTTATCACCAATGTGATCTTCAATAGCATTAAACAAGGCAGACTTAGCAACTACTTCAACAGCGGCATAACCAAACTCTTTATGGCTGCTACTTTCTACATTACCACCAAGCTGTTCCGCCATAGTTTGCATACCGTAACAAATACCTAAAACTGGTACGTTAGCTGTGTACACGTATTCAGGCGCACGGGGTGAATTATCTTCAGTAACCGATTCTGGGCCACCTGCTAAAATAATTCCTGTTGGATTAAATTTTTTAATTTGCGCTTCACTCACGTCCCATGACCAAAGTTCACAGTAAACGCCAATTTCACGTACACGTCGAGCAATAAGCTGAGTGTATTGTGAGCCAAAATCTAATATTAGTATGCGGTGATCATGAATGTTTTTACTCATGGTTGTTTTCCTACTTTTAACGCTCGTCATGAATAAACTTTATACTGCGTTGTTTTCGCAATGAAACAAAATCATTTATAAAACATAAACTCATTTGTTTAATCACTCAACAGCCTTGCCTAAAGCTCATTCATTTAGAGCGGATGTATAAATAAACAGGCCGAGCTTTCTCTTGTGGGATTTAAGCTCAGCCTATTTGAATTTGTTTGATAATAAGCTTACTCATCATCATTTTCTATTTTTTTCTAGCCACGCCAAGTTGTGAATATTTTAGTTCTGGTTCAAGGCGCTAGCGCGGAGTTGACGATAGTCAATGAGCACTTGCAACGCTGAAATTGGGCTAAAATAACTCAACCGAGTTTATCCCATACGGTAGTTAGGGGCTTCTTTTGTGATGGTTACATCATGTACATGTGATTCCCCCATACCCGCTGAAGTTATTTTCATAAACTCAGGTTTAGTGCGCATTTCTTCAATATCTTTAGAGCCAGTTAACCCCATTGATGAGCGTAAACCGCCCATTTGTTGATGAACGATTGCAGCAACAGGGCCTTTATATGCAACACGGCCTTCAATACCTTCTGGTACTAACTTATCGGCTTCGCCATCGCTTTTTTGGAAGTAACGGTCACTTGAACCCTCTTTTTGATCCATAGCGCCTAACGATCCCATACCACGGTATGATTTATAATAACGACCTTGATAAAGTTCAACTTCACCCGGCGCTTCCTCTGTTCCTGCGAACATACTACCAACCATTACACAATGAGCTCCAGCAACGAGTGCTTTAGCTATATCGCCTGAAAAGCGAATGCCGCCATCAGCAATTACCGGAATTCCTGTACCTTTCAGACCTTCAACAGCGTTTGAAATAGCCGTTAATTGCGGTACACCAACACCCGTTACGATACGTGTTGTACAAATTGATCCTGGCCCAATGCCTACTTTAACGGCATCAACTCCAGCATCAGCCATTGCTTTTGCACCAGAAGCCGTTGCAACATTGCCCGCAATAATTTGTAAATCAGGATATTTGTTTCTAGCTTCTTTGACACGATCTAATACTCCTTGTGAGTGACCATGTGAAGTATCAATTAATAAAACGTCAACGCCTGCAGCAACAAGTGCATCAATACGTTCATCAGTACCTGCACCAACACCTACAGCAGCTCCTACACGTAAGCGGCCAAATTCATCTTTACAAGCATCAGGCTTATTTTCAGCTTTTTGATAATCCTTTGCAGTGATAAGACCCACTAGTTTGAATGCATCATCAACAACCAATATTTTTTCAATACGGTTAATATGCATTAAGCCTAGGATTTCTTCCCGAGCTGCGCCTTCTTTTACTGTCACCAAGTTTTCTTTTATTGTCATTAGTGAAGAAACTGGTTTGGTTAAATCAGTTTCAAAACGTAAATCACGACCCGTGATGATACCAACTAAGTTGCTATTATCATCCACAACAGGAAAGCCTGAGAAACCTAAATCATCAGCTTTATGCATGACTTGTTCAATAGTAAAGTCAGTACTTACCGTTACTGGGTCTGAAACTATGCCGCTTTCATATTTTTTCACTTTAGAAACATTTTGCGCTTGTTCAGCAATAGTCATGTTTTTATGAATAAAACCTAGACCACCTTCTTGGGCTAACGTAATCGCTAGACGTGCTTCTGTTACTGTGTCCATAGACGCAGAAATCATAGGTACATTTAAATCAATTTTACGGGTTAATTTAGTTTTTAAATCAGCAGTGTGTGGGAGTACTTTTGAATGGGCAGGTACAAGTAGTACATCATCAAAAGTTAACGCTTCTTGGGCAATTCGTAACATCGCAATATCACCAGAGTTAAGAGTGGAGTGGATACCAAAAATGTAAAAGTTGGTATCGAATATTGCGGCAGAATTTTAACCGTTTTCTTTGGTTAGGTAAACATAAATTTATCTTTTAAAGAAAAAAGAAGCTGGGCAATATTATCTTGTTCAGATGATTTATAAATATTATGGATAAAAGCTACTTTTAAGCTTTAGAGTGACGATAGGGTTTCTAATCAGAATTTAACATTTAAATACTAGAAAGCTTGTAAACGACTTATTAACCAAATCATTGCCACAGTTCCCGAAAAATAACTCACTAATTTATAAAAGTTTTGTACATTCAATTTACTGTTAACAACTCGAATCAATACATAAACCCAAAAGAGTACAAATATAAAAAGTAATTGTCCAATTTCGACACCAATATTAAAATAAAGTAAAGCAGATATCTTTTCAGTTTCAGGTAAACCTATATCTGATAATACTGAAGCAAAACCAAAACCATGCAATAAGCCAAACGTTGAAGATACCACCACAGGGTATCTAAATGTTAAACTGTTTTTGTTCTGTTTAGCTATTTCAACGGATAAGAATACAATACTCAAGGCAATAATGGCTTCTACAGGTGCAATTGCAACTGTTGTAACTCCTGTTGTCGCCATGATTAAAGTAATTGAATGTGCAACCGTGAACCCGGTTATAGTGTAGAGCAGTTTTTTTCTTGAGTTTGAAATAAACACTAAACAAGCCACAAAAAGTAAATGGTCAAACCCTATTAGAATATGCTCTATCCCTAAGAAAACATACGTTGTTAAGGTATTTCTACTTTGTGATCTAATTTGAGAACTCGCTTGAAAGCTAAAGTTAGGAGTATCTGTATTCAACACCGCAGAAACAAGCGTATTGTCTTCTTTAACTACCCTAACTAGAACATCAGTAGCAGTATTTTCAAGCCCTAAAATTGTAAGCGAGAAGCTACCATCTTCTTTTTTTGTTGCTACTTGCCAAGTTTCTACATAGGCATTATTAATAAACTGGGATTGCTTAGCAGAGATCTTTTTAACATTTTCATCAAACTTCACATCCAATAAAAAACGTTTATTTCCTTTAGCTGGTACTTTCCATACTAGGTTATAGCTATTGTTATCAACTGCGGTAATGTTTAATGAGGCTGGCCTCATATCATCAGCAAAGATCAATTTAGAAAATGAAGACAAAATCAATAACAAAGTAGCAATATAGAACTTCATGAAACTAACCTTTAAAAGTCGATAATGCAGCCTGCTGGTCTTCAGCATTAACTATTTCAATTTCATACTTTTCCAATAATTCCTGTTCATATGCTAACTGAAACAATTGGCTTTGCTCATATTTCCAATCAACTATTAATTGAGCTCGAACATTTTCAAGAGTTTTGGGGTGATCTAATTTTCGCTCGGATACGTTAACAATATGGTAGCCTAAACCAGAGCGAATAGGTTTTGACCATTGCTTTAAAGTTAAAACATTTAACTGTAAAGAAAAGCCTTCACCAAACTGCCGATCAACTTGAAATTCAGTATTGTTGACAATCTGTTTTGCTAGCATACTGTTATCAGTTTTAGGGATATTTCCTTGCTGAAGCTCTTTTGTCATCAACTCGACAACTTGCTTTAACTGCGCTTTATTTTTATCTGGGGATATATACATTTGGGTAAAACTATACCTAGCTTCTTGAATATATTTACCCTTTCTTTTCTCATAATATATCCGTAAAGTTTTATCGTCAGGTTCTTGCAAAGATGATACATCTTGCAGCATGAATTCCATTTTCTGGCGTAACCGCTTACGCACAACAGCATCATTTTCAGCGAGGCCAATTAATTTTGCTTCCCGTGAATAAATTTCATCAAGCACATAATCATCTATCAGTTTTTTAAGTTCTTGTTGGTCAGGTGTTCGAGTCCAAGTTTTTTCAAAACCTTTCTTGAGTTGTTCAATCCTCAAACTTGATATCGTTATTTTATTTGAGCCCTGTAAACTTTCTGGGTTTACTAGCCCATGAATAACAAAGAACAAAAGTGCCAGAAGCACAAAGTGAATAAGAGGCTCAGCCAATATTTTTTTTAACATTACTACAATCTAAATTGGGATTAAATGAATAACTATGAAGCCGTTATTGAGCAAGCTTTTCAATAACGGCTTAGTATGCAATAACAAAAGCTAATGGTTGTACCAAATAGGTGATGTATAAGCTCTATCTTGAATAGAAACAGGGACATCAGTTGGCAAATCGATGTTATAACGAACAGCGTCATAGGTCGTCCAACGCGGTGTAGGTATAGCTAATATGCGAACATAATAAAAAGCATTCTGACCAGCATCAAACTCTGGATCTTGCCAAAAACCTTTCAAATTCGCTGCTCCAATGTCATTGGAATAGGTTGCTGTTTTCACATCAACAGTATTGCCTACAGGTTTGTCACATCGGCGTTCAACAATTTCTCGACTATCACTACAAGCAATATCAAAGATTTTTTCGTGCGTATTACCCTCACTATCCATCCAACCTTTAATCACTTGCATGCGATCTAAATTTGCTGCATCAGGATCTTTCATTCCGACAACCATTAGTTTAGGTGTTTTGCCATTGGCAACGAGTAATTGTCCTCCCATTGGCACACCATTTTCATAGCCAAGCTCAACAAATTTATCGCTATTTAAATCAGCTTCTTTGAAGTCCCAACCCGCAAATACTCTTACTTGAATTCGTTGTCCTGTTGTTGCATAGGTTTCTTTTTTCTTCATAGCATCAAACAATGCTTCTCGAGTGTTCTCTTTAGCCCATACCCCCGCTAAACCAGACGCAACAGCTTGTCGATAATAAATAACTTTGCCACTACCCGCTAGCACTGGATCTTCCATTCTTTTGGGACCTGGCTCCATTGTTGACATTTTACCAAAAAAATTATCAGCTTCAGTTGTCGCTAAACTTGTATGGCTATCTGTTGAACCAATTAAGCCAAATTTATAAGGGTTAGTTCCTAATTTTTTCTCTAAAACCAAGCCTCTTTTTAACGCTTCTCGGCCATATTCTCCAGCAAGCATTTCATCAGTTTTTAAGGCTGAAAGGTCTAAATTGCCAAATGCCCAGTTTTCAAAATCGGCAAATTCATCATTTGGCGATAAAACAGGATGTGATTCTCCGTCACCCTTTATTTGAGTGATTTCATATAGAGGTTCCCAACGCGCTCGAGTTTCTACATATTCCTTGTCTAACGCAACGCCGTCATACTGTGTTTCTAGCGGGAACATTATGCCATTAGCTAGATTACCATTATGGGCAATGGCAAGAACATTTCCTTGAGTATTATCCTCATACGATTGCATCCACTTCCATAAATCTCTTGGATTTTGACTACCATATGGGGGAGTCATAGTATAAGGCACCATTTTACGGCCTTTTTCTTCGCCATCACGGTAAATTACAACGCGATGCATGTTGTTACCTTTAATTAATGAGGTCCACTCGTAACCAATAAATGCGGTAAATTTTCCAGGTTCATTATACTTTTCTGCAGAATCAATAGTACGTTCCCAAGCATCTTTATATCCTTTGGACTCAGGATCGTAATTAAGAGCATCTGGTAATGTACCTTGAGAAAATTGCTTAATAAGTTCAATAGCAACTTCATGATTTTTACCTGCTTTAAGGTCGTCATAAAACTGTTTACCCATAGGATCACTTACTAATGCCTCTTTACCTGCAAATAAATCAGGAATCATGCCCATATTATCCGAGTGATCAGATACAACTAAAAAGTCTAAAGGTTTTACAAGTTGTGTTTTCAATCCCATCGAAGCAGTAATTTGTTCTCCACGGGCATATTGATAAGCAATATCCGGCGATAAGGTATTTCCAAAGGCACCGGCATCAAAAGAATTTGAAGTATGAAGATGAGTATCGCCAAAATAGACTTGTTGGGGGTAGTTAGGGGTGTCTGTGCTTAGTTGTACAGCAGCTGTTTGCTCTGTTTTTACTTCTTTAACACTGGTTTTAGTTTCTGTCGTTGATTGCTCGCAACCTTGCAATAAAATAGCGCTAACTAAGCACGTTATATATTTAAGTTTCATCTCTGTCCCTGCCCTGTATTATTAAACTATTTGTCATATTATTCTGGAGTTTACGACTATTCATATAACATCATATAATGATGTAACTTAATTTAGATTAATAACTAATAATTTACAATGATTAACCGAGTGAGAATGACTTTTTGCATTACTATTGAGTGTGAAAAGATCTGAACTAGTGAAAAGGAGTTCGCAATTTGTAAGAGAAACACCTTTGTGCACTGAAAAATAAGCAAAAAATAATTATTCTAAATTAGCTAGTTGAAGATATAATGCCAATGAGAAAATACTTATCAATTACAAGCCAATAGATACACGTCCCCTATGAAACAACAACACATTCTTCAAGTCAGTGAACTCACCAGAAAAGTACGCTTTATCTTAGAAAGTGAGCTGAATACGGTATGGTTAACAGGCGAAATATCAAATTTTGTTGCTGCTAGTTCAGGTCATTGGTATTTATCGTTAAAAGATAGTAAATCGCAAGTGCGCTGCGCTATGTTTAAAGGTAATAACCAAAGAGTTAAGTTATCTAATAAAGAAAAACCGCGTAATGGTCAACAAGTATTAGTGCGCGCCAAAGTATCTTTATATGAGCCTCGTGGTGATTTTCAACTTATTATTGAACAAATGGATGATGCTGGTGAAGGTTTGTTGCGCCAACAATATGAGCAATTGAAAAATAAACTCAATGACCTTGGAATATTTTCCCATGCTCATAAAAAAAATATTCCATCGAACATTCAAACTGTAGGTGTAGTAACTTCACCCACAGGGGCAGCAGTAAAAGATATTTTAACGGTTCTTAATCGTCGAAATCCTAATATTCGAGTAACAATTTACCCTGCACTAGTGCAGGGTAAATATGCCAGTAATGATATTTGCCACGCGATTCATCAAGCGAATATTCGAAAAGAGTGCGATGTTCTTATCGTAGGCCGAGGCGGCGGCTCTTTAGAGGATCTTTGGCCCTTCAATGAAGAAACCGTTGTACTGGCTATTTATGATTCAGTTATTCCTATCATCAGTGCAGTAGGTCATGAAGTTGATACAACGTTGAGTGATTATGTTGCCGATTTACGCGCTGCAACACCATCAGCTGCGGCTGAATTGGTTTCAAGCGATAGTAATGAGTTGTTGAAAAAAGTAGCTCTGCTTACACAGCGTTTAAATAACGCTATGACAAATAATAATACTTTATTGACTCAAAAATTCAGCCACCTTCAACATAGATTGTCACAAGTTCACCCTGAGCAACAATTACTTGTACATCAACAAAAATCTGATGAATTAAACCTACGATTAACGCAAGCAATCAAGCGATTAATAGCGCAAGCACAGCATCAACCAAAACAATTGCAACAACGCCTAAATCGATTATCGCCGAATAAACAAATTGCAGAATACCAAACTCAAGTTAAACAGTTAACGCAACGATTAGTACATGCAAAGCAAAGTAACTTACAGCATAAAAGTGAGTTGTTTGTTCATTTAATTGAACAATTACACTTGGTTAGCCCATTAGCCACTATTGCTAGAGGTTATGGTGTTATTCGCGACACTAAGCATGAAGTAATTAGTTCTATTACGCAGGTATCTACTAACGATGAAATAAGTGTGGAAGTTACTGACGGCTCAATTAAAGCCAAAGTTCTTTAAAACTTTAACTAGTCTTGTGATGTGACTATGCTTAGTAATAATTGACTTACTTGCTCATTACTTTGGACATCAAACATAACACCAAAAGATAAGCCGTCTTTTTGTTGCTTCAAATTACAAACAGCGCCGTTCAATTTGAAATTGCTACCACCTTGCTTATCTTCTACAACAATTTCAATGGCTTTTTTTTCTGATAGAACTAACTTTTCACCATTAACAATATTTAACTGGCAACCATTAATAGAAAGGTTGGTTATAGTCGTTTCCCAATAATTTTCATCTATTTTTACTTTGGCATTTATATCAGTTTCTATACGAATAGATGAACGCAAATTTTGTAAACCAACAGTACGAGGGAAATCTAGCACCATAATGCGAGATGGCATTTGTAAGGTTTGTTTAATTGAACTAACAAAAGCGACCACAGCCCCCTCATGCCCTTCAATTAAACCACGAACAGTGATAGAGGCACCTTGAACTATATGCTGAGAAAATTTACCTAACTTATTTGTTTCAGGAAATTGAATTAATACATATTTTTTAGGCAGGTAACCGATAAATGTGGTTCTGAACTTGCCACGCTGACCCGCTGGAGTTGCTATATCAATAGTGACAAGCGAACCCGCATGAAGTAAAGCTAAGTTACGATCTAAGCGGGTTGCTGTATCAATATTTGTCGGTTTTTCAGCCATATGCACTTATAAAAATAACTAGGGTTAGTTAACCAACAGTAGCTAAAGAAGAAGTTAAAAGCAATAGTTCGAGATAAGTTGCGAGTAACGAGTTTCGAAGTGCAAATTGCTGCCTTCGAAACTCGCGACTAATCACTTGTTACTTGTTACTTGTTATCTTTATTATAACCTTGAGTAGCTCTGGCCATTTTCTTTTGCTCGGTAAAAGTTAGTTTTTTCTTGCCCGCAAATGGGTTTGAGGTTTCTCGAAATTCAATACGGATAGGTGTGCCCATTATTTTTAAAGACTTACGGTAATAATTCATTAAATAACGTTTGTAAGAGCTAGGTAACTTTTTCGCCAAGTTCCCATGAATAACAATGATCGGAGGGTTATAACCACCCGCATGTGCATATTTAAGCTTAATTCGACGACCATTATGCATAGGGGGTTGATGATCAAATGCTGCCATATCCAATATTTTAGTCACCATCGCGGTAGAAATACGCTTGGTAGCACTCACAAAGGCTTCTTCAACTGATTCATACAAATGACCAACACCTGTACCATGTAAAGCAGAAATGAAGTGAATTTTAGCAAAATCAATAAAACCTAAACGTCGGTCTAATTCGGTTTTAATTCTATCTTTAACATGGTCATCTAATCCGTCCCATTTATTAACCGCTATAACTAATGAACGACCAGACTCAAGAATAAAACCTAGCAAACTTAAGTCTTGATCAGTAATACCTTCACGGGCGTCAATAATAAGTAAACAAACATTAGAGTCTTCAATAGCACGTAAAGTTTTAATCACTGAAAATTTTTCAACAACATCAGTAACGTTTTTACGACGACGAATACCGGCGGTATCAATTAAGGTATACGAGCGACCATTATGCTCCATAGGAATATAAACACTATCGCGAGTCGTGCCTGGTGCATCAAAAACGACTACACGTTCTTCGCCCAAAATACGATTAGTTAAGGTTGATTTCCCCACATTAGGTTTACCGATAATAGCCAGCTTAATGGTATCGTTTTCTTTTGGTGCTTCTGCAATTTGCTGTTCAAGCTCTGCTTCGCTAAGCTCACGCTCATAATCACCATCAAACTCACCTTCTTCTGCATCAACTACTTTAGGTTGACCCAGCGCTTCAATATGAGGAGTAAGTGCTAAGGTTAGTAATTGCGTTACGCCACGGCCATGGGCAGCAGCAATTTTATGAACCTCTTCACCGAGACTTAACGCATAAAATTCAGCGACAGCCGAATCGGCGTCTATACCATCAACCTTATTAGCGACGAGGAATATTCTTTTGTCTTGTTTACGTAAATAGTCGGCAATACCATAATCAGCTGAAGTTAAACCATCACGGGCATCAACTAAAAACAGTACTGCATCAGCTTCTTCAATAGCCATTAAAGATTGTTCAGCCATTAACGCATCAATCCCTTCTTCATCCCCATGAATGCCTCCAGTATCAATGACAATAAAAGGATGTTCTTCAACTTCCGCTTTACCATATTGACGATCCCGGGTTAAGCCAGGGTAATCTGCAACCAAGGCATTTCTAGAACGTGTTAAGCGATTAAATAGAGTTGATTTACCAACGTTTGGACGACCAACAAGGGCAACGACAGGAAGCATGACAACCTCAAAATTTTAAAAATAAACTCTCGACTTTTCTTATAAAAAAATCAAGTGCGTAAAAACAAGTAACGGCCCCACATGCTAAAGCACTGGAGCCGTCTATAATTCTAGTACAAAAACTGGCTAAAAGCTGTGAGCCTACTGCTCAGCTGTTATGATTTTAGGTGTTTCAATGGCCTGTAAATCACCATCGCGTGATTGGCTATACAAAACATTATCAACCACCGTTGGGGTAGAGTGAATGCCACTACCATCAACTTCATGACGAGCAACAATTTCACCTGTTTCTTGATCTAACCAATGTAGATAACCTTCAAAATCACCTACAACAACATAATCATCGATAATTGCTGGGCCAGATACACCACGATTTGCAAGTGCTAAATTACTCCAACGCTCAATACCATTTACTCGATCTATTGCGTAAACATGACCACGTAAATTTGTTAAGAAAATAGTATTACGATAAATTGAAATTTGACGATAAGATGAATATTGGCGTTTCCAAAGAATCCTACCGCTTTTAAGATCAATTGCAGCTAAGTTACCACGAGATGATACCGCATATACTTTATCACCAAAAATAACAGGAGCAGAATCAACATCAATCACTCGTTCAAGCTCTGTTGAACCAGTTGGTTCGCCTATGTCAATTGACCAACCTTGCTGTCCATTATCTAACAGATAAACATTAACCCCACCTTTGCCAGTGCCAATTAAAACGCCCCCCGAAGCGATTATAGGAGCACTAATGCCACGTAAAGTTAATGCAGGAACATCTTGCTCTACTTTCCATAACTCTTCGCCGTTATCAGCGTTCAAAGCTTTCATAATGCCAGAGGCAGAATTAACGACAACAACACCAGCTTCTATCGCCGGTGCGTTAATCACTTCACCTTTAATGTTTACTTCCCACGACAGTTCGCCAGTTTGCGCGTCTAACGCATATATTTTGCCGTTTTCACTACCAATAAAAATTTTATTTAGCCCCGCTGTAGGGCCACCAGAAAGTAAGGCTGAAACTCGGCTGTCCCAAAAACTACGATCATTATTAATATCGCTTAAATCAACTTGCCAAAGTTCTTTACCGGTTTGTTGATCAAAAGCAATCACTTCGCCAGTTCGACTTGCGCTGTAAACTTTATCGTAAGCAACAATAGGCTTCAGGCGTGAAAAATAATCGCCACTACCATCACCGACACTTTCTTCCCATATCACTTTTGGCTCAAACTTTTGATCAATCTCTGTTAGCTCAGCAGGTAAATCGCTGATATCTTCTTCATCATCAGTTGATGAGCATGCAAATAAAGTACTAGAGAACAAAAGCACGGCAAATACTTTAGCGTATTGACCTGCATGTTTACCTAGAAAAGCATTGCTTGTTAGTTTTTTAGAAAAAAGCATTCAATAACCTTATTTTACTTAGCAGCTGGAACAATAGTCGTTAGATTAATAGCTGTCGCCAAATCATCTAGCTTCATTTGTAAGTTTGGACTACTGGCTAATCCATCAGCAGCAATAGCAGCTTGATAAGCATTACGAGCTAATTCTTTTTTATCTTGCAACAAGTAGGTATCACCTTTTATTTCTTCAATTGCTGCGTTAAAAGATTCAGGTAAAGGCTTGGCTAATGTCGTTAAGGCTTGATCAAATTGTTCTTGCTGAATTTGTACACGAGCTAAGCGCACGCTAGCAATACCTTTGATGCCATCACTAGGAGCACTTTTAATTGCAGCCATTAACTGAGTTTGAGCGCTTTGCCAGTCTTTATTAGCTGCGGCCTCTTTCGCCAAAGCTAATGCAGTTAATGAGGCATAACTAGTGCCTGAGTTTTCGTTAATAAATTTTTCAGCATTTTCACCAAAAGCCGCTTTATCTTTGACGCTATTTTCTATTAATACTTGATAGCTATCGGATACAGCTAACTCATCATCAAGCTTGCTGTCTTTATATAAATTGAAACCAATAAAACCGGCAAAACCTAAGACGATACCGGCAACAATCATATTACCATTTTCTTCCCAGTATCCTTTAATCGCTTCTACTTGCTGTTCTTCTGTTTGATAAACTTCCACTACATCACCTTGACTAAAAACTTTTAAATTAAATCACTTAACAAATTTGGAATTTTCTCAAATGCCACGTTTTGTTGTTCTTGTTGTCCGCGTAAATATTTAACCATAACACTTTGCTGGGCAATTTCATCATCGCCTAAAATTAACGCGATTTGAGCGCCTGATTTATCTGCGCGCTTCAATTGTTTTTTCATATTGCCGCCACCACAGTGGCATTGCAAACGAATATTAGGCACTTGATCACGCCATTGCTCAGCTAATTCATTCGCTTTAATTTGTGCGTCATCACCTAAAATCACAACGTAAGCATCAACTTGAGGACGTACATTAGCAACTGTTTCACTATTACTTAACATAAGTACTAAACGTTCAATGCCTAAAGCAAAACCAAATCCGGGTGTTGCTTTACCGCCAAGCTGCTCAACCAAACCGTCATATCGCCCGCCTGCACAAATTGTACCCTGCGCGCCAAGGCTTGATGTAACCCACTCGAACACCGTGCGGTTATAATAATCTAATCCACGCACTAAACGTTCATTCAATACGTAATTAACACCTGCAGCATCTAATCGCTGACAAAGATTAGCAAAATGCGCTTTTGTTTCATCACCAAAGTAATCCGATAGTTTTGGTGCATCCGACAATGCTTCTTGCACTTGAGAATTTTTACTGTCTAACACTCTCAGTGGATTTGTGTGCATACGGCGTTTCGAGTCTTCATCTAATAATTCTTCACGTTCAGTTAAATAAATAACTAACGCATCTCTATAATTAGCACGTTCTTCGTTGCTACCTAATGAATTCAACTCTAGTGTGACAAATTCATTGATGCCAAGTTCCCGCCATAAGCGAGAAGTTAACAAAATAATTTCTGCGTCAATGTCAGGTGTTGCAATTCCGAAGGCTTCTAGACCAAATTGATGGAATTGACGGTAACGCCCTTTTTGTGGTCTTTCATGACGAAACATTGGCCCCATGTACCAAAGACGTTGCTCTTGATTGTATAATAAACCATGCTGAACACCTGCACGTACACAACTGGCCGTTCCTTCTGGACGCAAAGTTAAGCTATCACCATTTAAATCATCAAAGGTATACATTTCTTTTTCAACAATATCGGTTACTTCACCAATGCCACGCTTAAACACAGCCGTTGACTCAAGAATAGGCATACGAATTTCTGCAAAACCATAATTACTGGCCACACGACGTAATACTGATTCTACCATTTGCCAAATGTTTGTTTCACTAGGTAAGCAATCGTTCATACCACGTATTGCCTGTAGAGCCTTTTGTTTAGCCACTTCTTAGTATCTCTCTTTTTCTAAAAGTTCATTAATTTTCGTGCAGCGCGCATTATACCGAATATGCAATTATTCTCAAATGGGAGAATAATAATTAGTCGATTGCTTTAAAACCAATTTGATTGCTTTGAGCCAAACGTTCATTCATTGAGTTTGCTTTTGCACGAATTCGCTGTTCAAGTTGATCAACCAAGTCGGTATTATCAAAGCGCTCTTTTTGACGAATACCGTCTAGATAATAACCACTTTTTTTATTACTACCCGTTAAACCTAAATCGGAAACCATGGCTTCACCGGGACCATTAACAATACAACCAATAATTGAAACATCCATTGGTGTCATAATATCTTCAATTCGTTGCTCTAAGGCATTCACAGTTGCAACAACATCAAACTCTTGACGAGAGCAACTAGGACAAGCAATCAAATTAATACCACGACTGCGCAGTTTCAATGATTTTAAAATATCGAAACCAACTTTGATTTCTTCAACTGGATCAGCCGCAAGTGAAATGCGTAACGTATCACCGATGCCTTGTGCTAACAACAAACCTAAACCAACAGATGATTTTACTGAGCCAGCGCGTAAACCGCCAGCTTCGGTAATACCAAGATGAAGCGGGTTATCAATTTGTTTAGCTAATAGTTTATATGATTCTACTGCAAGAAATACGTCAGATGCTTTCACACTGACTTTAAATTGATCAAAATTAAGTCTATCTAATATATCAACATGCCGCATAGCAGATTCAAACAACGCTTCGGGTGTGGGCTCGGTATATTTCTCTTGAATATCTTTTTCTAACGAACCACCATTAACGCCTATTCTAATAGGAATATTTTTATCTCTAGCGCATTCAACAACACTACGAATTCTATTTTCATTGCCAATATTACCGGGATTTATACGCAAGCAATCAACGCCATATTCGGCAACCTTTAAAGCAATACGATAATCAAAATGAATATCAGCAACTAAGGGAACTTGCACTTGCTTTTTAATTTCACGAAATGCTTCAGCAGCGTCCATAGTTGGTACGCTCACGCGAACAATATCAGCACCAACGGCTTCAAGGGCTTTAATTTGCGCAACAGTTGCAACTACATCGGTGGTTTGAGTATTAGTCATAGACTGCACAGTAATAGGGGCATCACCACCAACAGGAACATTTCCCACCATAATTTGGCGAGATTTTCGGCGAATAATTGGAGATTCTTTAAACATAATTTTTACAAACTTATCTTACAAACTTAAATTACAAATAACTATAAACTTAGCGGCAAAGTAAACTTAGCAATATTACCTACATTAAACTCAGACATATCAATAAGTTGACCGTTAAAAACAATAGCAGCTAATTCGGGCTTTCCTAATGTGACTTTCAACGGAGCTTTGCCGGTAATCGTCATCACATAACCTGACTTTTTCACGCCCCAAGCAATACGTTCGCCTGTAGCATCAAAGATATTAACCCAACAATCACCTGAAAAGGTAAATACAGCGGTACTTATATCAGTAGCTAGTTTTTGATTTTTTTTAGAAAGAGTCTCAGGAGTAACTTCTTCTAGTTTTACCGCTTTGGGGTCAACAGCTTTAGGGGCAACAATTTTTAATTTAATACTCTCTTGCTTTGCAGGCGCATTAATCGGTAATGATTTTTCTAACTCTGACTTATCACTGATTAATTGAGGGCTTTCTGGTTTATTTTCTAGCTTAGCTAATACAGTTTTATTTTTTTCGTCCAAACTAGCGCTTTGAACCGTAATATCTGATTGTTCTTCAGGTGGTTTTTCATCAACCGTTTCTTTTGGCTCTTGCTGCCACCACAGTATCATCAAACCAAACAAAATGGCGGCAATAAAGTAACTAAGCCACATTAATCGACTATGTTCGGCTTGTTTTTCAGTTAAGTTAGAGAAACTTTGCATTTCACTTCGTTGAACTTCAGCGACACCAAGCATGTCATAAGCACTAATCACTTCATCAATATCAACATTAACGAGTTTTGCATAACTACGTAAATAGCCTCGATTAAACGTCGCTGGTAATTTTTGATCAAATAAATCTTGTTCAATATTTTCCACTAAACTTTTTTTAAATTTCAGTTTTTCAGTGACGTCATCAATACTAAGCGATAATTTTTTTCTCGCTTCACTTAGCATTTGGCCAGGGCCAACCATCTCCATGTCTTCACTAAGTTCATCCAGTTGTTTACTCTTTGGAGATACTATTGATTTTTTACTCATTTACTGGTTCACCGACTTCGGGTTTTCTAAAAAGATTATATCTTTAATATGAATTTTTTGGTTTTTGGAAATTTTATTCCATCGGCGCAATGCTTTAAGTTTTATATTATATTTAACCGAAATATTATACAAAGTATCTCCTTTTTTCACCACGTGAAAATCTGGAAATTTTTGTGGTTGCTCTTTTTCTGCAGGTTTTGATTCTTCTTTGACTGTTTTTGATTTTTCTGCTGTAACTTCTTCTGCTGTAACTTCTTCAGCTTTTATTTCTATTACTTTTGCTTGCTCCGTTTTAGGTGAGTCGACTACCACTGAGCGCTTTTCTTTATTACTATCTTCAATGGGTGATTTGATTATTGTCTTTTTTTCATCAGAACTAACCGCTGGTGCGGGAGCTGACTGAGATGTTGAAAAATCAGTTTTATTGGTTTCTTTTTCAGCAATAACCGCAGTAACTGCAACTTGCTTCTGTGTTTGAGCTTGAGTTTCTGCTTTAGACTCTACAGTTACTGTACTAGCTTTTTTTGGTGACAGTTTAACGATACGTTTTTTAGATTTAGTATCTGTTTTCTTAGCTTGTGATAATTGATATCTTTTAGCTAGATTATCGGCTTCTATAAGCTCAAGTTTATTAAGAATATATTGCTGAGCCTCCCACGATTGAGGGTACATTTTCACTAGCATAGTGCCATAATTTTTTGCGGTCTTACGTTGCCCAAGCTTGTAATGTACTTTATATGACAATGCTAAAGACTGAGAAGTAAAACGGCGAGTCACTTTTTCAAAGCGTTGTTCAAATGATTTAGCTTGTTTGTAATCCCCCATGGCATATTGTAAACGTACCATTTGGAATAAAGTAGAAGAACTACTAGGGCTGTGCAAAATAGCTTTATTCAAATACATTTCTGTTTTAACAAAGTCATCTTTTTGCAAAAAACAAGACGATAAGTTTTCGTAGCTTTTTGCCACTAAAATATAGCTAGGTACTGCAATAGCTTTTAAAAGTTGTTTTTCTGCCGCCTCAATTTTATCTTGTCGACACAAATATACTCCATAGTTATTTAAGGTATCTGCATCATCACTTTTTATTGATAGGGCCTTTTCATAAGACTCAATGGTTAAGTTGTGTTCGCCAACCGTTTCATAATAATGAGCAAAAGCGGTATACACCTGCACCATATCAGGCGCAAATTTTTTCGCTTTTTCCAAATTCTGTTTGGCTTGGGGCATATTGCCCATTTTCAAATAACCTAAACCTAACGAAATACGTGTTGCTGCCATATCATCTCTATTGGCTTGATTTTTAACAACAGGGGTATCATCATTTTCATAGTTTTGCGTAACACAGCCTGATAAAAGAACAGACAACAATGCCAAAGCGGTAAAAACAGCTCGTTTTGTAATTAAGTATTTATCCATAATATGCTGAACTTGCTTCATTAGTTTTATTTTTATTTAAAGTGTTTTTGATAATAGCGCGATCAGACTATCTTTACCGAAATTTCGTCAGCTTTCACCTGTTTTTTTTCAGGGTGAGTTATTTGTTGCCCTTGGGTACGTTTAGTTCGGTCTATGACATCTCCAGCTAACTGACCACAAGCAGCATCAATATCTTCACCACGAGGTCTTCTCGTTATTACCGTTAAACCGTAACTTTGTAGTACTTTATCAAACCTATCTATACGAGAGTTACTCGGACGTTTATAAGGAGAGCCGGGGTATGGATTGAATGGAATTAAGTTGATTTTGCTAGGCAAATCTTTTAATACATGCGCCAACGCATGGGCTTGTTCAGTAGAATCATTCACATGATCAAGCATTACATATTCAATGGTTGCCTGCTTGTTAGCCTTTGAACCCTCAATATAACGACCTGCAGCAGCTAAAAACTCTTCTAATGGGTACTTTTTATTAATAGGCACCAACTCGTCACGTAAAGCGTTGTCTGGTGCATGAATAGAAATAGCTAAAGCACAGTCAATTTTTTCTTTAAGCATATCAAGAGCAGGCACAACACCCGACGTACTTACCGTAACTCGGCGCTTAGAAAGGCCGTAACCTAAATCATTAAGCATGGTATCAAGCGCTGGAATGAGGTTTTTCATATTTAGTAACGGCTCTCCCATCCCCATCATTACTATATTTGTAATAGGACGTTTACCCGTGATACGAGTAGCACCAATATCGTTTGCCACACGCCATACTTGGCCAATTATCTCGCTCATTGACAAATTACGGTTAAAACCTTGCTGAGCGGTTGAGCAGAAAGTACATTCAAGCGCGCAACCTACTTGTGATGAAACACATAAAGTAGCGCGATCATTTTCTGGAATCCATACTGTTTCAACTTCTTGCCCGCCTTCTAAAACAAGGGCATATTTAATAGTGCCATCTTTCGACACTTGCTTTTGTGAAATTTCCGGTGATTTGATTTCACAATTTCGTTGTAATTTTTCCCTCAGCTTTTTATTCAAGTTTGTCATTTGTTCAAAGTCAGAATAACCAAAATGATACATCCATTTCATTATTTGATCTGCTCGAAAAGGCTTTTCACCAATCGAGGCAAAATAATCACGTAGCCCCTGATGATCCAAATTTAATAAATTTACTTTGGCAACTTCTTTGACATTTTCTGTGGCGATTGGGTCGCTCATACAACTAACTCTCAAACTAACGGGGAAAAATAAAATCAGGTCGCGGATTGTACACTTTTTGAGCTAAATTCGCAATTTTGCACTTAAGCTTAAAATGCAAAAAGGATTTTACTGATAACTCAGCAAAATCCTTTAATAACGCAATTATTAATTAAGCGATTAAACAAAACAATTTTAACTTAGTTCAAGAAGAAAGCGCGGAGCCTACACCGTAGGTGAGCACTTTCGACGATAAAATAAGTAAAAGTGTGAAGTTTAAAGGTTTATTAACGAGTACGTGTACATATTTCTTCATCAGAGAAGAAGTAAGCAATTTCACGTGCTGCAGATTCTAAAGCATCGCTGCCGTGAGCAGCATTTTCGTCAATGCTTTCTGCAAGATCAGCACGGATAGTACCAGCTAAAGCTTCAGCTGGGTTAGTAGCACCCATGATTTCACGGTTTTTAAGAACAGCGTTTTCGCCTTCTAAAACTTGGACCATTACCGGACCAGAAGTCATGAATTCAACTAAAGCGCCAAAAAAAGGACGTTCGCTGTGCTCAGCGTAGAAACCTTCAGCTTTTTCTTTGCTTAGGTGTAACATTTTTGAAGCAACGATCTTAAGACCTGCAGTTTCAAAACGGTTGTATATTTGACCAATAACATTTTTTGCTACTGCATCAGGTTTTACGATAGAAAAAGTACGTTCGATAGCCATGATAAGCCCTCTTTAATATAAAACAAAAGTAAGATAAATTAAATTTATAATAGTTATGACAATGTCAAAATTGGCGCGATTATAGACCAATATTAGCCAAAAGACTAATACTATCCGAAGAGGAAAACACCAGGCATCAAAGCAGCCTGTAACACGTTGAAAGTATAACACTTTCTTCGTGCGTTAAGTTTATAACTCCAATAAGACTGAGATTACAAACTTATACGTTTATATTGGCGATATTCAGGTTGCCAAAAGTTTCGCTCAATTTTAGCCAATATTTCAGCATCTGATAATTCAAGTGCTAAGCCTTGCTCAAAAGCCACTTTAGAAATAGCAAAAGCAATGTCTTTGCTCAATTGTGCTATTCCTGTCAAGGGTGGCAATAACTCACCTTCTCCTGTATTCGCCAGTGGTGAAGCAGCCGCTAAAGTTTCACTAGCAACTTGTAACATTTCATCAGTAATTCGATTGATATTAGCTGAAACTACCCCTAAACCAATTCCAGGAAAAATATAACTATTGTTGCACTGCGCTATTGGAAATACTTTCCCCTGATATTCAACTGGCTCAAACGGACTACCCGTGGCGATAATGACACTTCCCTTTGTCCAATTAATCACTTGATTTGGTGTTGCTTCAACTTGTCTTGAAGGATTACTAAGAGGGAAAATAATAGGTTTATCGCAATGTTGTTTCATCGCTTTGATAATTTCCTCACTAAACAAGCCTGCTTGACCTGAAACTCCGATCAAAACATCTGGTTTTGCGCCATGCATAACCTCTAAAAGAGAGGCGTAATCTCCGTCAATCTGCCATGACTCTAGAGCAACTTTACTTTGCACCAACTTTTGCTGGAAATCTCTCAAGTTATCCATACCTTGAGTTAATAAGCCAAATCTATCTACCATAAATACCTGGCTACGAGCCTCTAGCGGCGACATTCCCTCACTGATCATTTGAGTTATGATTTGTTCGGCTATACCGCACCCAGCAGAGCCTGCTCCCACAAAGGCAACTTTAAGTTGCGATAATTTAACGCTTTTACTTCTACAAGCAGCAAGTAAAGTACCAACCGTTACTGAGGCAGTCCCTTGTATGTCATCATTGAAACAACATATTTGATCACGGTATCGGCTCAAAAGCGGCATTGCATTTGGTTGTGCAAAATCTTCAAATTGCAACATCACATGGGGCCATCGACGCTTTACTGCGCTAATGAATAACTCTAAAAACTCATCATACTCAGCCTGACCAATACGTTTATGACGAGCTCCCATATACATTGGATCGTCTAATAACTTTTGATTATTTGTGCCGACATCCAACATAACAGGCAAGGTATAAGCAGGACTAATCCCCCCACATGCGGTATACAAAGATAGTTTACCAATAGGAATCCCCATGCCTCCTATCCCTTGATCGCCTAACCCTAAAATACGCTCTCCATCAGTAACAACAATGACTTTCACTTTATTTTTAGTGGCATTACGTAAGATATCATCTATTTGGTATCTGTCTTCATAAGAAATAAATAAGCCACGTGAACTACGATAAATATCTGAAAATTGCTCACATGCATCGCCCACTGTTGGTGTATAAATTATAGGCATCATTTCGGCTAAATGGCTTTGCACTAATTTAAAGAATAACGTTTCATTATTATCATGAATTGCGCGCAGATAAATATGTTTGTTAATATCGTTATGGAAAGAGCAATACTGACGATACGCTCTGGCAACTTGTTCATCTATTGTTTCAAACCGTGGTGGTAATAAACCCGTCAAATTAAAGTTAATACGTTCTTGAGGATCAAAAGCACTGCCTTTATTTAATAATGGCGTTTCTAATAGTGTCGGACCGGCGTAGGGTATATATAAAGAGCGCTTACTTTTAGTCATTTTAATTTGCTGCTTCTGTTGAGGTTTATCACTTTGATAGATAATTTTGATGAATATCGAAAATACATTGCACTTATACAAGGTTGGAGTATAAATGATATTTGCAATTCAGCATAGGCTATAAAAAAACATAATGACAAAAACTAGTGTAAGGATAGATTCTATCCAATTTGGCTAATCAACTTCATCAATCCAAGCTAATTGAATGGCTTCTAGCACTCGTTCACCGCAATGATCTGGATCATCGTCAAAGCGTTCAAGATCAAGCACCCACTGCCTAAGTTCAGTAAAGTGTAATTTTAGGGGATTTACTTCGGGATACCGTTCAATTAAATCTAGCGCTATCTCTAATGAATCAATCCATTTTAATCCTGTAGAAGAATTCATAATTTATCCTGTGGGGTAATTAAAACTCAAGTCAAAAGTTAAGTTAAAACCTAAATCAAAATAGTAAATGAAACCAAAAATAGTCTGCTAATAACATTAGTATAAGCCACAGCAAAAGCAACCTTGCTCTTTTGCAGAATTTACAATCGGTATGCCACCATTGTCGCAGCTGAATGATAAAAGTGCTTTTTATCATTTATCTAAATAATCTTTTTAGCATCGAATCATTTTCCACAGGGCTTTTTGAAACAGTAATACTTTCATTACAAAGCAACGGCTTAAAACCACTAAGTCCAACATAAGTCTGCTGCTTCTCATCTGGCAAAATCTGCTTTTCAAAATCACCTGTTGCTGGATTAAAGCGATACTCTTTTGACCATTCATGAATGTTTTTCGTTAATGTATTAATCGCCTCAACCACAAATTTTGCCTCTTCATTAGTCGTAGTTGGGTGGAAAGAAGCTCGGATCCAACCGGGTTTTTCGCAATAATCCCCTTCATCAATTTGTTGAGTAATTTGCTGAGATGTATCATGGTCAACGTTTAATAAAATATGACCGTAAGTTCCTGCACATGAGCAGCCACCACGCGTTTGAATACCGAATTTGTCATTAAGCAAACGTACGACTAAATTATAATGCACATTAGTGATATAAAATGACACTATCGCTAGGCGATCCGTTATTGACGGCTCAAGCATATTAACTTGCTTATTTTTACTAAGCTCTTCCATAACGTATTCAGTCAACTCTTGTTCACGTGCAGCAATGTTGCCCGTACCCATAGCATCTTTTACTTTGATCGCTAACGCAGTGCGAATACATTGTAAGAATCCCGGAGTTCCACCGTCTTCACGTACTTCAATATTATTAAAAAAACTATGCTCTCCCCAAGGATTTGTCCAAGTTACTGTGCCGCCGCCCGGATGATCTGGAACTCTGTTTTTATACAAGGTTTTATTAAAAATCAGCACGCCTGAACTACCTGGTCCACCAAGAAATTTATGTGGAGAAAAGAAAATTGCATCTAATGCCTGTGCTTTATTTACCGGATGCATGTCAATATCAACATAAGGTGCTGAACAGGCAAAATCGACAAAGCACAAGCCTCTATGCTGATGCATTATTTCAGCTAATTGATGATATGGAGTTTTAATACCAGTAACATTAGAGCAAGCAGTGAAAGAACCTATTTTCACTTTGCGATTTTTATATTGCTCTAACAACTGCGCCAAGTTCTCTAGAGAAGGTAGGCCATTTTCGTCACTAGAAACTATTTCTAAGGTAACATCGCACTCATACCAAGTAGTTTGATTAGAATGATGTTCCATATGAGTGATAAAAACTACCGGCTTATCTTCATCACTAAAGCTTACTTGCTCAGCCATACGCTCAGGAATTCGTAGTCCTAAAATACGCTGAAATTTATTCACCACATCAGTCATGCCTGCGCCAGAGGTGATTAAAATATCATTTTCACAAGCATTAACATGTCGCTTAATCACTTTTTGCGCATCATGGTACGCCAAGGTCATAGTACTACCAGTAAGGTTTGTTTCTGTGTGGGTATTCGCCACATAAGGTCCAAGAGTATGACTAATATAATCTTCTATTGGTTGATATAAACGCCCGCTTGCAGTCCAATCTGCATAGATGACTTTTTGCTGCTTGCCGTTAATTTCATGTTCAAGATCTTGACCAATGATATGCTGACGAAATTTGGAAAAATGTTGCTCTAACGACATTGTAGAATCCTCTTTGCGACCAAACCATTACCTATAAATAAGGTGAATATAAGTATAGTCGGTTATAAATAAGAAAGAGAACGTTTAATGTGTCTAGGCTAGTCTATTTTCAGACACAGCCAATGGTAATTCAGTAGAACGTTTGATCTCTTCCATTGCAAAACTAGAGGTAACATCAGTCAAGCTGGTGGCTTGAATAAATCGCTGATAGAAAGCATCATAACTAGCGATGTCTTTCACCACAACTCGCAGTAAATAATCGTATTCACCACTCATCCGATAAAAATCCACCACTTCAGGAAAAGCTGAAACTGTTTGAGAAAACTGCTCCAACCAATCACTATCATGCTTACTGGTTTTTACTTGTACAAATACTGACACACTTAAGTCTAATAATTTAGCATCAAGTAACGCCACTTTGCGTTTGATAATACCGCTTTTCTCTAGTTTTTGTAGACGGCGCCAACAGGGTGTTTTAGTTAATCCTACACGTTTTGCCAACTCGTCAACCGCAATACTAGCATCATGTTGTAAAATAGCAATAAGCCGCAAATCTATATCATTTAAGTGCATTTTGTTTTAATTTATAACCTACAGTTAGAACAAAATACCCAATCACAGTTAAAAACACAAGCTATAAGAAAAGTTATGTTAAAATATGACTCATAGGGAAATTTAATTTTTTGGAATAACGAAAAAAAGCGTAAAATAAACGTAAAAAAACTACTTTTTTTGATGAAAAATCATCTATAGGTGAGGTAATAAGGGCTTAATTAAATAGTTAAGGTGAAAGTTACTGGCCCATCATTCAAGAGCTGTACCTTCATATCAGCAGCAAATTCACCCGTTGGCACTGTAAAGCCTTTATCACGTAACTGCTGGCAAAAGTATTGATAAAGGTCATTACTAAACTCAGGTTTAGCTGCCGAAGTAAAGCTGGGGCGCATGCCACTGTTAGTGTCTGCCGCTAAAGTAAATTGCGATACCACTAAAATATCACCGCCTACTTGCTTAACATTAAGGTTCATTTTTCCATTTTCATCATTGAACACTCTATAACCTGCAACACGCTCAGCAAGACGTTTGGCTTTTGCTTGGGTATCTTCAGGCTGAACAGCTAGAAAAACTAGCAACCCTTGCTCTATTTCGCCAATAACCTTATTGCTAACAGTAACACTTGCCGAACTTACTCTTTGGATTAATGCAATCATGCAGCGTCACTTTCTAATTCATATTCTTGTAAAGACACGGTAATTACTGCGCCACCTAACACAATTAACCAAGACAAATATACCCATAAAAATAAAATTGGCACTATAGCTAGAGCACCATATATAGCTTGGTACGAAGGAAAAGCGGTTAAATATCCTGCAAATATCTTTTTTGCAAATTCAAATAAAATAGCAGCAATCAAAGCACCTGAGAATGCATACTTAAAAGGCACTGGTTTATTGGGCACTAACATATACAGAAGGATAAAAGCCGCCATGGAAGATAACAGCGGTAGCAATCGGAAAAGCATATTGGTGATACCAAAACTATCTTCAACTCCCATTGTTACTAGCGACACGATATAAGAAGTTATTGCAATGCTTGCGCCCACTAAAATAGGTCCTAAGGTCAGTATCATCCAATACATTGAAAATGAAGTTATCACACGCCGTTTTTTAGTCACTTGCCAAATATTATTAAATGTTTTATCGATAGAAGATATCAATAACAAAGCAGCAACAAACAAAAATGAAATAGCGACAGCAGACATTTTAGAAGCATTATCAACAAAAGCGGATAAATATTGCTGGACGACATCACTCGCCGTTGGTACAAAATTATCATAAATAAATTGTTCAACACTATGGTGAATATCCGCAAAAATAGGGAATGCTGTAGCCACTGACAATGCCACCACCATCAAAGGCACAAGTGACATTAGACTTACATAAGAAAGGTAACCGGCAACAACTTGTAGTTGCTCTTTCTTAACTCGCTTTCGTAGGTAGTGAAAAAAAGATAAGTAGTGCCTCCAAGGTAAAGAATGTTTTACTCTTTTAAAAAGTACTAGAAGTGGGCTCATATTTACTAACAATTTGGTGATTTTTTAATGATTAATATTATATTATGATACCAGCAACTAATTTACTAGTAAGGTGTGTTATGTCAGGTCAAGGTTCAGGTGGCAATGTTATTGCTGCAATTTGTAATGTGTTTTTTCCAGGGTTAGGTCAATTAGTGCAAGGGAGGCTGTTGCCTGCAATTATCTTTGCCATAATTTGTGTTGGTGGCTATGCATTATGGTGGCTAATTATCCCGGCAATTATAGCTGGAGCATTTCATCTGTTTGCTATTATTGATGCCGCAACTTATAAAAATAACAATTAATTCACTTCATCGAGGATCAGTTATACAACTTTCAGGTTTTATAGTTTTCTCAAATACCCGATTGATCTGTGCTAACAAATCAGACAACTGTTGAACTTGTTTAGGGCTAGCTTGGCCTTGACTGAAAATAAGGCTTAACTCTTGTAATTCTTTTTGTTGGGTAGGGGACATGCTGCAACTCCGTTTGCTAAAAATTCACTGATAATATTATACCCATGTATGAATATAATATCTGAATAACTAATTCAGTGTAACAGCAAATATTTTGTTGCTCAATATTTGATCTAAAAAAGCCGCCTGATAAACACATCAGACGGCTTTTTAAACTAACTTAAATTAGTTTAAGTTACTAATTATAATTTTTACTTTGCAGCGCGACCATCACGTTTACGTTCATTCTCTTTCAAGAGTTTTTTACGAATACGAATACTTTCAGGTGTAACTTCTACAAGCTCATCGTTATCAATAAACTCTAATGCTTGCTCTAATGACATTACGATAGGCGGCGTTAATGTTTGTGCTTCATCAGTACCGGACGATCGAACGTTAGTTAACTGCTTACCTTTAAGGGCATTAACGGTTAAATCGTTATCACGACTATGAATACCGATAACTTGACCTTCATAAATATCAACACCGTGTCCGATCAACATGCGACCACGAGATTGTAAATTAAATATCGCATTGGTTAATGCTTTACCAGTTGCATTACCAATCATTACACCATTTTTACGTTGGCCGATTTCGCCACCTTTGTGAGGTCCGTATTCAAAAAATGTATGATAAATCAAACCAGAGCCTGACGTTAATGTCATAAATTCAGTTTGGAAACCAATTAAACCACGGCTTGGCATGATAAAGTCCATACGAATACGGCCAGTACCATCGGGTGCCATATCTGTTAATTCCGCTTTACGAATACCCATTTTTTCCATGATCGCACCTTGATGTTGCTCTTCCACATCAATAGTTACTGTTTCATAGGGTTCGTGTAATACGCCATCAATTTCACGTTCAATAACTTCAGGACGTGATACAGCTAATTCAAAACCTTCACGACGCATGTTTTCAATTAAGATACCTAAATGTAGCTCTCCACGGCCAGAAACTTTAAATTTATCAGGATCAGCAAGTTGTTCAACACGTAAAGCAACGTTGTGCACTAATTCTTTGTCCAAACGATCTTTAATGTTACGTGACGTTACATACTTACCTTCTTTACCACAAAATGGTGAAGTATTAACTTGGAAGGTCATGTTGATGGTAGGTTCATCAATAGATAATGCAGGTAGCCCTTCAACTTCTGTCGGGCAACAAATTGTATCTGATATTTTCAACTCGCCTAAACCGGTAATAGCGATAATGTCACCAGCAAAACCTTCGGCAATATCAAGTCGCTCTAGACCTAAGTAACCAAATACTTTGCCTACTTTAGCGTTGTGTACACCACCGCTTGCTAAATTAATCGTTACTTGTTGATTTGGTTTAACGCTACCACGCTTAATGCGACCAACACCAATTACACCTAAATAAGAGCTATAATCAAGCTGAGAAATTTGCATTTGAAATGCGCCATCAGGATCTGCCGTTGGAGCAGGAACTTCTTCAATAATAGTATCAAATAAAGGAGTCATATCTGAACCAGTTTCGCCTTCTTCTAGCGAAGCCCAACCATTGATTGCTGAAGCGTAAACTACTTTAAAGTCTAGCTGTTCATCGGTAGCGCCCAGGTTGTCAAATAATTCAAAAACTTGATCCATAACCCAATCAGGGCGAGAACCAGGCTTGTCAACTTTGTTGATAACTACAATTGGTTTCAAACCTTGAGCAAAAGCTTTCTGCGTAACAAAACGAGTTTGTGGCATAGGACCTTCTTGCGCATCAACAATTAGTAAAACTGAATCAACCATCGACATAACACGCTCAACTTCACCACCAAAATCAGCATGACCAGGAGTATCTACGATGTTTACACGGTAATCCTTGTAGTTAATCGCCGTATTTTTGGCTAAGATTGTGATACCACGCTCTTTCTCGATATCATTCGAGTCCATCGTACGCTCTTCTAAACCGCCTCTCACATCTAAGGTACCTGATTGCTCAAGTAATTTGTCAACAAGGGTGGTTTTTCCATGGTCAACGTGAGCAATAATTGCAACGTTACGTAATTTATCTAACACAGGCTTTTACTCGCTGTTACTATTATTTATATTGCAACTAAACGTAAAGCTGTACATAAATAACTAAGGCTATAATTGGGCGCGCATTATACAGGAGTTTTATTTTAAAAGATATCAATTATCCTAAGCCTAATTTCTTTCAAGATAAAATATCAAGACTATTTAATTGGTAACAAAATACCAGCAGAAAAAACAAATTAGTACAGGCAAATATATACAAATGATATATAGTTATTTGCAATTCAACACCAATTGCACCAAAAAGATCTTTGCATGCACCAACCGGGTGCAACATGCTTTTTCAAAATTTACTAAGCACTTGTTTATCAAGCTTTTTATTGTTGGCATAATTTTAGCTTATCTTTGCCACAAGATTGGTTTATACCAAAAGAAATTTAAAACTACCTCACTGGAGACACAAAATGTCACAAGCAGTATTCGATATAATAAAAGAACACGATGTCAAATTTGTTGACCTTCGTTTTACCGATTCAAAAGGTAAAGAACAACACGTTTCTATTCCTCATCATCAAGTTAACGAAGATTTCTTCGAAGATGGTAAAATGTTTGATGGTTCTTCTATTCAAGGTTGGAAAGGTATTGATGCATCTGACATGGTAATGATGCCTGATGCATCAACAGCTGTTTTAGACCCATTCACTGAAGCTGTTACGTTAAATATCCGTTGTGATATCGTTGAACCTGACACAATGCAAGGTTACAGCCGTGACCCTCGCTCAGTTGCTAACCGTGCTGAAGAGTACATGCGCAGTACAGGCATTGCTGACACGGTATTAATTGGTCCTGAGCCAGAATTTTTCGTTTTTGATGACGTTCGTTTCCACACTGATATGAGTGGTTCTTTCTATAAAATAGATGACAAAGAAGCATCTTGGAATTCAGGTACTGAATACGAAGAAGGCAACATGGGTCATCGTCCTGGCGTTAAAGGTGGTTATTTCCCAACATCTCCAGTTGATTCATCACAAGACTTACGTTCTGCTATGTGTTTAGTAATGGAAGATATGGGCTTAGTTGTTGAAGCACATCACCATGAAGTTGCTACTGCTGGCCAAAACGAAATTGCTTGTCGCTTTAATACAATGGTTAAAAAAGCTGATGAAGTACAAATATACAAGTATGTTGTTCATAACGTAGCTCACGCTTACGGTAAAACAGCAACATTTATGCCTAAGCCATTAGTTGGTGATAACGGTACTGGTATGCACGTTCATCAGTCTCTAGCTAAAGATGGCGTCAACTTATTCTCTGGTGATAAGTACGGCGGATTATCTCAAGATGCTATTTACTACATTGGTGGTATCATCAAACATGCTAAAGCCTTGAACGCGTTCACTAATGCTTCGACTAACTCATACAAACGTCTTGTTCCGGGTTTTGAAGCACCTGTTATGCTTGCTTATTCAGCACGTAACCGTTCAGCGTCTATTCGTATTCCAATTGTTCCTACCCCTAAAGCAATGCGTATTGAAGTTCGTTTCCCTGATCCAACGATGAATCCTTATTTAGGTTTCACAGCTATGTTAATGGCTGGTCTTGACGGTATTAAAAACAAGATCAACCCTGGCGATGCGATGGATAAAGATTTATACGACTTACCAGCTGAAGAAGCTGCCGAAATACCTCAAGTTTGCTCTTCATTAGAAGAAGCATTAGATAGCTTAGAAGCAGACAATGATTTCTTAACCGCTGGCGGTGTAATGGATATCGATATGATTAATGCCTACATTAGTCTTAAGCGTGAAGAAATTGAATTATTAAACTCTACAACTCACCCTGTAGAATTTGATATGTACTACAGCGTTTAATTTTAAAAAGTTAATCCTATATATTAAGCTCACTTCGGTGAGCTTTTTTTATGCTCAAATTTTAAAATTAAAGAAAGTTACTTTTCAGTGGTAAACCTCCACATTTTTGTATAGATTATAACTACCTATGTTCGCACTTTAGCGTGTTTGGATATATCTGAAGGTACGGGATATACTTAACTGATTATGATTAAATTTTTATTACTAATATTGCTAACCCTATCCATAGCGATTCCCGTGAACGCTAGCACGGCCAAAATATATGTTTGGCGTAATGAAAAAGGTGAGTTGGTATATTCAGATACTCCTAGGCCTGGCGCTGAAGAAGTGAAAACCAAGCCAGGAAATGTAATAAGCTCATCCACAACAGTTGAAACGCAAGTTCTAGATATTAAGACAGGAGAAATATCTGAAGACTACCAAGTTGTTATAAACCATCCTAAAGATAACTCCACTATTCGCGATAATACCGGCTCTGTTTATATTAGTGGCATCATTAAACCAATATTTAAGCGCGGCTTAAAAATTCAGCTCATACTAGACGATAAACCGTACCAAAAACCCCAAACACACTCCAGGTTTTCTCTTCGAAATATTGACCGTGGTGAACATCAAATAAAAATGCAAGTATTTAACGAAAAGGGCAAGGTAATTGCATTATCTAAGCCTATAACGTTTTATATGCACCGAGCCTCTGTGAACTAGCAGAAATTAGCACCAAATAGCGGCATTTAGCGCTGCAAATAAAACCTTTCTAGAATATACTAAATCAAACGCACCAAATCAGTGCGTTCGTAGTATAAGTATGAGGCTTTATGTTGCACACTAGACAAGAAATCCAACAACTTAAGTTAAGCTATCAACAAGCATTAGCTAACCAGCTAGTAACAGCTGTGCTTATACTCGATCAACAATTAAATATTTGTTATTTAAATCCAGCTGCTGAAGCTTTGTTGATTAAAAGTTTGAACAAGTTATACGGTTGTCCCTTTGATTTAATTTTCACAAACACCTCTATAACTCAGTCTCGTTTAGAACAATTACTTGCTACGGGACAAGAGTTTACTGATAGCGAAATTGTCATAGAATTTAGTGAGGAACACCGCTTTACCGCCGAAGTAACAGCTTCCGCGGTAGAGTTTGATCGCGTCCCACACGTACTCATTGAATTCAAACAAATTGATCAACAAAAGCAAATTAGCCTTGAAGTATTTCAGCAGCAGCAATGGATTGCTGCCCGTGATTTGATCAAGGGTTTAGCTCATGAAATTAAAAATCCTCTCGGCGGCTTGCGCGGTGCGGCGCAGCTGCTAAATAAAGAACTAGATCAAGAGCAGCAAGAATACACCGCTATGATCATTGAACAAGCTGATAGATTAACGAATTTAGTTGATAGATTGTTAGGCCCAAACCAATTACCACAAATTAAAAGCCACAATATTCACTCTGTATTAGAGAAAGTTTGTCAGGTTATTAATTTTTCGAGTGAACGAGAAGTAGAGTTGAAGCGCGACTATGATCCCTCAATTCCCACTATTGAATGTGATCAAGAAAAAATACAGCAGGCAGTATTAAACATCGTTAACAATGCCATTCAAGCGATTGCACCTAATAACAAGATAACACTTAAAACACGAATCGCTAGCAATAAAACGATCAATGGAAAGCAGGTAAAACTGGCAGTACAACTTAGCATTATCGATGATGGACCCGGCATCCCTGCAAAAATACAAGATACACTATTTTATCCGATGGTATCTGGACGCTCTAATGGCACAGGCCTAGGTTTATCTATTGCACAAACCTTGATAAATCAGCACAAAGGTAAGCTCTCCTGCCATAGCCGCCCAGGACACACAGAATTTATAATACTTTTACCTTTAGCTTAGTTATAGATTAATTTACCTAAGAACCAGATAACATACTCTTATAACGTTAACGCAAGAGAAAACATAATGATCACTGAACAAGTATGGATAGTTGATGACGACAGTTCAATTCGCTGGGTTTTAGAAAAGGCCTTTACCAAAGCGAACATTACTAGCGCTTCATTTGAAAGCGCTAGTAATTTATTGATCGCCCTAGATCATGATCAACCTGAGGTGATCATATCTGATATTCGGATGCCTGATATTGACGGTATGAGCTTGCTTAATTCCATCAGCAAAGAGCATCCCAACATTCCTGTGATTATCATGACAGCTCACTCAGATTTAGACAGTGCAGTGAATGCTTATCAAGGTGGCGCATTTGAATACTTGCCTAAGCCTTTTGACATGGACGAAGCGGTCACCCTAACAAAACGCGCGTTAAGCCACGCTCGAGAGCAAAATGCAAAAAACCAGCAAAAAGATGTTGCTCCTCTTGCCGCTGGCTTAATTGGTGAAGCACCTGCTATGCAGGAGGTTTTTAGGGCTATTGGTCGTTTATCTCGCTCGAGTATAAGCGTTTTAATAAATGGAGAGTCCGGCACTGGTAAAGAATTAGTTGCTCACGCTTTGCATTCGCATAGTCCTCGTTCTCAAGCACCATTTATCCCACTAAACATGGCAGCCATACCAAAGGATCTTATAGAATCGGAATTGTTCGGTCATGAAAAAGGAGCTTTTACTGGGGCAAATTCAGTCCGCCAAGGCCGGTTTGAACAAGCACACGGAGGCACATTATTCCTTGATGAAATAGGTGATATGCCACTAGAAATTCAAACTCGTTTGTTACGCGTATTATCCGATGGTCAATTTTATCGTGTTGGTGGGCATTCACCTGTACAAGTTGATGTACGTATTATTGCTGCCACCCATCAAAATTTAGAAGATAGGGTTAATAACAGTGAGTTTAGAGAAGATCTATTTCACCGTCTCAATGTTATTCGCATTCATTTACCTAGTTTACGCGAAAGAAGAGAAGATATAGCCCAATTGAGTCAGCATTTTTTAAAACAAGCGGCGAATGAATTAAGTGTCGATCCTAAGACTATCAGCAAAAAAGCCACAACTTTCTTAGAACAATTTCAATGGCCCGGTAACGTAAGACAGCTTGAGAATATTTGTAGATACCTCACTGTGATGGCTAGTGGTCAAGAAATTCTGTTAGAGGATTTACCGAGTGAATTAACTGAGAAAACAGCTCAAATTGGCTCGCAAGCATCATCATGGCAAGCTGCCCTTAGCGATTGGATGGATCAAGAATTAACACAAGGTAAAAGCGCAATTTTAGACACCGCTATGCCAGAATTTGAAAAAGTAATGCTAGAGCGAGCTTTACTTTTCACACAAGGTCACAAACAAGATGCCGCAAAAAAATTGGGCTGGGGAAGAAATACTTTAACGAGAAAATTAAAAGAGTTAGATATTTAATAGCGAGAGGGTAAATCTAGGATTGGCAAACTTCGTCATCACACTGCTTACAGCTATTGCATAGCTTAATATTAATAAAGTGGGCAGCGATGATAAGACTTGCGCCACCAATAATAAAGTACATCTCTAATTCTTCTGAAAAATCATGCTTGATCCAATATAGAGCGACACCTAAATAAAGCAGGTAAAAAGGGTATAGTTGCTTGTGATAACGTTTAAATCCCGAAAAAAGTGCAATAGTGCCTAGCGCTGCCGTCATCAGTAAAAAAACATGTTCCCAAGCATGATCAGCTAAAAAGCTTAAGCCCATTAAAGGTAAAATGGGCAACAGAATAGGCAAAAGTATACAGTGTAATGCACACAATGATGTTGCCGTAATTCCTATTCTATCCAACATAAAGCGCCTGAAAATTTTAAGAGAAACATTTTGCAAACAAACGATTACAAAACTAAAACGTTATACTATCACATTTGATATATTATAACATTAGTAAAATATTGAATACTTATCAAGTTTAAGAACGCTCAATTGGAAAGCTAATGATTTGCTCAATATGTTCAGCATTTAAAGCCAGCATAATCAAACGATCTACGCCCAAAGCCACTCCAGCGCAGCGCGGTAAACCATGGGTTAAAGCCGATATGAAATTTTTATCTATAGTTTTGTCTTTGAGACCTAGCTTATGCCTTTGAGTATTATCTTGTTGAAATCGTTGAAGTTGTTCTGTAGCGTCAGTTAACTCATTAAAGCCATTTACTAATTCCACACCATTGTAATAACATTCAAATCGTTGAGCTACTCTCTTATCATCAGGACAAACCTTAGCTAATGATGCTTGCGATTTAGGAAAGTTATAAACAAAGCAAGGTGCATCTAACCCTATTTGTGGCTCAATGACCTCACTAAATATAAATTGTAATAAAATATCAATATTGTGCTCATTAATCAGCCAATTGCTTAATATCTTCTTTTCTGTGATTAAAGCTAATAACTGTTGACGATTAGCCTCCAATGGATCTAAACCAATCTGATCTATGAATAATTGTTGATAGGTTACTAATGAGGGTTGTGCGCATCCCAGAATCGTTTTGAGTAACTCTGTCACTTCTTTCATTAAGTCAAAGTGATCAAAGTCTAATCTATACCACTCAAGCATAGTGAACTCAGGATTATGGAGTCTCCCTGCTTCCTCATGTCGAAAAGCCTTCGCTATTTGATAAATACTACCATAGCCCGAGGCTAGTAAGCGTTTCATATGAAATTCAGGAGAAGTTTGCAGATATAAGTCTGTTGATTGTTTTGTTGAACTATCGCTTAAAAAATTATAACGACAAGCGAACGCGTCTAAATGAACATCAGTAACAGTGCCTAATGACAACGCAGGAGTTTCCACTTCAATAACATTACGCTCACTAAAGAACTGACGAATTTGTCGCAAAATGTGAGAACGTTTTTGAGCATTTTGCCAAGTGAGTGTTGGTTGCCAAGACATAAAAGCTCCGTGTTTCGAGTTTCGAGTTTCGAGTTTCGAGTTTCGAGTTTCGAGTTTCGAGTTTCGAGTTTCGAGTTTCGAGTTTCGAGTTTCGAGTTTCGAGTTTCGAGTTTCGAGTTTCGAGTTTATAAAATTGTAAAACAAAAAAGGTCGCATAAGCGACCT
>Ga0209184_1000390_pt1 | contig 49165 bp, 41 predicted proteins | sample EN8Hudsemesocosm_2_FD_184627 | JGI IMG/M metagenome (GOLD analysis project Ga0209184, IMG submission 184627) | Methane-oxidizing microbial communities from mesocosms in the Hudson Canyon - EN8C Hudson Canyon (SPAdes) (version 2) | ecosystem: Environmental > Aquatic > Marine > Cold seeps | place... | reverse complement strand
TGGAGTCGACTACTCATTTGAATGTATCGGTAATGTACACGTGATGCGCTCTGCGTTGGAATGCTGTCATAAGGGCTGGGGCGAATCTGTTGTAATAGGCGTTGCCGGTGCGGGTCAGGAGATCTCAACTCGGCCATTCCAGCTGGTGACAGGACGCGTCTGGAAAGGCTCCGCTTTTGGCGGGGTTAAAGGTCGGTCAGAGCTACCGGAATATGTTAACCGTTACATGGCTGGCGAGTTCAAACTGGATGATTTTATCACGCACACAATGGGCTTAGAGCAAGTGAACGATGCTTTTGATCTTATGCACGAAGGTAAAAGTATCCGTACCGTCATTCACTTCGATAAATAACATCCTTCTCTGCCTTATGTCTTCACTCAATGACGGGGACATAAGGCAGAGGGTCCATATATTCAGAGATCTGTACCTATACAGCATCGAAAGCCTGAGCTGTAATAAGAATTTTGGTGGCTGACATAAACAATATAGCCACCATTCAAGGTCGCTGACCTGCACCATGCGACTTGCCATCTACCACCAGTACGCGCATCTAATATGGATAAGGTACCAGTGCTGTATTGGTTATCTAGACTCACCTGCACCGATGAGAACTTTATGCTGTCTCGACTTGTGATACACTTTCAAGCATATAACTAAGAGCCTAGAGCGATAAATGCAACTGGATACTTCCCGAACGCCCATACACTCCTTGATTAAAATCATCTACCTTATCTATGCACTGCATATGTTTAGCGCGTTGAATGGACTACTTTCACCAGCATTTATTGTGACTGCATTTTTAACCGGTTGGCCTTCTATTATTGCTTTAGTCATGAGTTATATCTGGCGAAATGACGCGTCGGATACTTATTTACATTCGCACTTTATTTGGCTGATTAGCACTTTTTGGTATGCGCTCATTTGGATCGCCATCGCATGGCTATTAATTCTCACGCTGGTTGGTATGGTGATCGGCGTTCCGATGTTGCTCATCACAGGCCTTTGGGTAGTCTATCGCCTCTGTAAAGGTTTTCTTGCTTTAAATAAACAGAGAGTTGTTGACTAGCGATTTAAAAATCAAACCGCTGAAATTTCATTTTTTCTGTTCCGCATTCATCGAATTGATTGAACTTTTAGCATCCAACCAACCCGCTTCCCAACTTGAACTTAAGACCTCATCTCGATAAGGGCTTCGTGATTTTATCTTAGCACTACTACCTTGCTGATAGCCTCGTTGATAAGCGCCTTCGACAGATTCTGAATTCATCGAACTTTTATGGTCACTTTTACCTATCAGGGCGAAAGCATTGAGCCATTGATCAAGCACAAGATAACTGGCAGGAACTAAGATCAAACTAATTAGCGTGGCAAACACAACACCAAAAGCCAGCGAAACAGCCATTGGAATCAGAAATTTTGCTTGTATACTGGTTTCCAAAATAAGTGGCGTTAATCCAGCAAAGGTCGTAATAGAGGTCAATAGAATAGGCCGAAAACGTTTCTTCCCCGCTTCGCATACTGCAGAGAAGATGATGACACCTTTTTTTCGCTGTTCATTAATGCAATCCATCAATACAAGATTGTCATTCACTACGATACCACTCACAGCCACCATTCCAATAAAGGACCATAAGGTTAGCTCAAGGTTCAATAACATATGACCAATAAGAGAACCGAGTATGCCAAAGGGGATGGCAAATAAGACCAACAACGGTTGGCTGTAAGATGAGAATAAAATCGCCATCATGAGATACATCACAAACACGGCAATGAGATAACCATTCAGCAATATATCCATAAAAGCCACAATGCTTTTTTGTTTGCCTGCTGTACTCCACTTCATATCTGGGTATTGCGCAACTAGTTCATTTAGGTAGCGATGTTTCAAGTCTTGCTGAATATTATTTACAGAATTAAAAGTGGTATTCACATAAGCACTCACTGTAACAACCCGCTTACGCTCATAACGCCTGATATTATTAGGTGCCTGCCGATAGTTAATATCGGCAATCGTCGATAGACTCACATACTGCCCCGGTGTGATGAGTACTGGTAAATGCTCTAGATACCACATCGATTCGCGTTCTTGCTCGGGTAAACCCAACCATACATCCACCTCATCATCAGGTGTTTGAATTGTTTGAACGATCTCCCCTTGATATGCTTTATTTACCTGCCGAATCACTTGCTCAAGCGTTAGCCCTAAAGCAATGGCGTTATCTTTCAACACAATCTGAGCTTGCCTCTTTTTTTCATTCAGCGAGTCACTCACATCATAAGCACCATTATAGGTCACTAATTTGTCTTTCAATTGCTGAGCAACCCTTTCTAACTGCCCCTGATCATAAGCAGAAAATTCAATATTAATATCAGGTTTTGATGGGCTAAGGCTTGAGCTAAACGTTAGTTTTGTTACGCCGTCTATCTCACCAATTAATGCGCGCCATCGATTTGAGATTTGCTGGCCGCTTATTTTTCGGTTTTGAGAGTCTGATAATTCAAGCGTGACTTGCGCGGTGTGATCAAGATTTTGTTTAATGCTCTGATTAGATATTTTTATTTTAGGACCAATGACGGAATACACGTGCATAATTACCGGCGCGTCAGTGATAGATGATTCAGACTGCGCCTCAATTTCTTGAGATAAGTGGTACGCCGCCGCTAGCATTTTATTCACCGCGGCCTCGGTCTTTTTACGAGACGTTCCTTCAGGAAAGGCTACTGATGCATTCACTACTTCAGCATCAATCGCAACCCCCAACGCAACCCGCATCCACCCAGTCGATAGCATAACGATAAAAATAATAAAAACGAGACTAAAGGTCATAATGACAAGGCCTTTATTTTTAAGAGCACTCACCAATAAAGGTTGATAAACATTTCTGTTAATATTATCTAACTTCTGGCTAAAGGCACTTTGAAGTCTAGTAAAAAAACTTCCTTTTGTTGATTTACTCAAATCCGCCGAATGCGCCTTGCGGGATAAATGCGCAGGTAAAATATAAATTGATTCCAAGAGTGAAAAAACAAGAATACAGATCACAATGATCGGAATAGCCTGCATCAGTTTACCTTCCGGCCCTGGTAAAAAGAGTAAAGGCAGGAAGGCAACGATCGTGGTAAAAACCGCAAAGAGCATCGGCTTATAAACATCAAACACCCCTGCCAGAGCCCCTTCGGTTCCATATTTTCCTCGTTGGTTCTGACTATGGATAGACTCTCCCACGATAACCGCATCGTCGACGACAATCCCCAAAACCAGAATAAATGCGAATAACGATACAATATTGATCGATACATCAAATGACGGCATTAAAAGCAAGCTACCAAAAAATGAAAACGGTACGCCCAAGCTAACCCATAAAGACAAACGCAAATTCAGAAAAAGCACTAAAATAATAAATAATAGAAATAAACCGCTAAATGCATTTTCAAGTAACAAGTCGATTCGACTTTTAAAGTTCTTGGATTCATCCTGCCAAACATATAACTCCATATTGTCTGGCAACTGCTTTTCACTAATGTAACGCTGAATAGCGGCTGCAATCGTCATAATATTTTGATCACCCACGCGATAAACATCCATAGAAACGGCCGCGCGCCGATCAAAGCTAGCTTGACTGATACCACTATTTCGGTTGTCGACAATCTCTGCAATATCGCCTAGTTTGACCTCTGCCCCTTCGGCGTTAGAAGCAATCACAATTTCCCTATAACCATCAGCATTCGCTTTTTTGCCGTTCGCCGTTATTAATACATCACCATCATTCGTTTTAAGTACGCCTCCCGGTAATTGGTTGGACTGCTGCTTAATCAAACGACTTATTTTTGCAAAACTAATTTGGTACTGTTCGAGATTGTGCGCCGGAATATAAACCTGAATTTCTGAGTCTTTGATATCTTCTAAATCGATAATACTAATATCTGCATTTTCTAGAATTTCTTTACGAATCGTTCTCGCCATTTTGCTCATCGAAGGATAGTCAGCAGAGCCACTCAATATCAGTTTACTCACCCGATTACGTACAACGAGCTCCTTGATGATAGGTTCTTTCGCTTCGTTTGGCAGAGCGTCGTAATTTTTAAGTCGGCTTTTAACAATACTCAGCACATTTTTAGTCGAGTAACCATCAGCTACATCCAAGGTCATGGAGCATAGGCCTTCGTAGGCAATTGCCGATAGCTCAAGTGTGCCTTCGATGTCATAGATTTGGTTTTCTATTGGCTTACAAACACTTGCTTCAACGGTTTCTACTGATGCGCCGAGCAAACTCGTTTCAATACCAATACGCTCAAGCGACACATTCGGGATCAGTTCTTTTCGTATATCAGGTAAAGTAATAAACCCCAGTATGAATACGGTAAACATAAATAAGTTTGCCGCAACCGGGTTATCTGCAAACCACCTAATGGATTGCTTCATCGATCAACCGTCCATGCGATCGCCATCTTTTTTACTGTTCTAAAAAATATAGCGCTTAAATCGACAGATAATGAAATCATCATTTGCTTGTACTAGCTAAGATTTTATCGGTCAGCAATAAAGTCTCTGGAAGATAAGGCCGTACCGCTAAACCTTCGGCCATTAAGTGAAATGAACCGGTGACGACACGGTCATTTACATCTAAACCTGTTTTGATATATATTTTCTCTTTACCACGATAAAGAACGTCTATAGTTTTACGGTGCAATTGATTATTTTCGTTAATGACCCACACAGTGTTACTCGCTTGCTCAGCGATTCTAGGTATAATTTTTAAGTGATTAACCTTTTCCCCTTCAATTTTTGCTTCCACAAAAGAGCCGGGTAATAAGGGGTTACGCCCAGTATTAAAGGGTGTTTCACTAGAAACCTGCGCGATGACATAGAGCAGTTGATTCATATCTCTTTCGCCTTCCGTTCTAGCGATACTCCCCAACCAGCGATGATCTTTATTCTGATAACTATTCAAACTAACTTGAGGTCTGGTAGCAGCGCTCATCAAACTAATACCCTCTGTATTATTTAACCCTAAAATATCAATTTGGTGATCGTTCAAAGGTAATCTAACTTCAACAGCTTGCGTGCCATAAATTTTTGCAATGCTAGATACAGCTTTAATGAACTCCCCTTCAGTGATATTTAGGCTAATTACTTTTCCGCTAATAGGTGCCTTAATCGCTGTCTTTTCTAACTTATTTTTTGCATAGGCTAATGCAGCTTCTGCCGCAGCAACTTGACTATTCGCATGACGAACTTGCGGAATATGGCGTGCGTACTCCGAAGCGTTCTTTTTTAACCCTCTTTGAGCAACCACGGCTTTTGCCTTAATTCTCACCAACTCCAATTTAGTACGATCAAGGTCAGCTTGTTTTTGCGCAACATCCAGAATGAAAGGCTGTTCATCAAGCTGAACCAGTAAGTCACCCTTCTTCACGTTTGCACCTTTATTAAGCTGCTTACTCACTTGCCTCACCAGTCCTGGTACTTCACTTGTAATTTGCCTTATTTCTGATGCTGAGACTCGACCACGACTAAAAATAGGAATCGCTTGATTACTCACTACAAGCTGAGCATAAGGTACTTTTGGGATTTTTGTTTGAACGGCCTTTTGCTGTGGCGCAGGCGCATTGATATAGATCCAGGCAATTAAGCCCGACGCGACAACTAAAGTTAAAAAAACAGAACGATATTTTTTTATTAAATGCATAGGATTAAACTACTATTGGCTTTTAACTGTTAGCCTTTTATAGACGTGTAGGCTCTAGGTAAAAGAGGCGTTGTTTATCAAGCTTTTTGCCAGGATCTGAATGATAACTAGCAAGATAATGGTTACTTAATAGTTGATACGCCTTTAAACCTTTACTTGCCTGATGAAGCGGATCACGCGTATCAAAACCAAAAATTAACGCCTCATATTTGCTACCATGATAGGTTTTTAAAATAGTATTCAATAAGTCTTTGAAGATAGACACATTATTACCTTCACATAAAATCGAATGCAAACTAAGGTAAGTCGCCAGGCCTCCTGGTTTAGGTAATTGAAGACCGCCAAACAAACTACTTTTTAGATTATTGATGTGCCTTAATGCCTTCATTTTGCCTTTGTAAGAAACAAATCGAGTTTGCTTAAACGTTTTTTGATCCCAAACACCACACATGCCTATCAGCTCCCCACCTTGGAATACCAAGAAGAAGTCTTCAATTTTAATACCACGGTAATAGGTAGAATTCGTGCCTATTTTGCTAAAATCATAACAAGGATAAAACTCTTTTAGCGGCGCGTTTAAGTCAAAAAATTCTTGCATGACGGCTTTATCATCATCACACGCTCTTCGTACCGAGGCACAAGTCTTTTTATATTGCTTCTTTTTTAAGTCAACCATATGTGTTCGAAACTGGCCAGCACTGTAGAACGTAGGTAGAGATGAGTGGCCACTGCTTACTGAGTTTATCGAGGTTTTATTGTCATCAAGAATCACCCCTTGCATCCATTCATCTTGCAATAACTCTCTAATTTTTTTAAATAGATCGATTAACGTTCGCCCACCTCGATAGTCTTGATGTATTCGCAAATCATTACCATAGCGCGTGAAGCGTTTTTCACCATTCACATAGACTTCACGCTTACCAATACTGAATGAGGCCAATAAAGTGTTATTTTCATGGTCGATCATAGCCCAAACTTCAGGCGCTGTTGTCGCGACTTGCGTGGCATAAAAGAAATCTGGATTACGTTCAAAATTAAGATGCACCTGCCCTTCTTGTGGCGTCTGATCTATCAAGCTGAGCAACGCAGCTGAATCACTTGGCTCAGCAGGCCGAATTTCAAATCTTTGGTTCATACACCGACTGCCTCATTATTTTTAGCGTGTTGTGACTGCTTCAGTTTACGGTCTATAAACTCAGTAACCGGAAGCGCTTGATTCAACCAAAGCACCATAGGTTCGATCTTAATATTCCCCGCGACCATACCTCTAGATATTTTATGAGAGGTGTATACATCCATCGCATCAGGCATCAGTAATACTTGAGCACACTCTAATTGACCCAGCTCTCTGGCTAATTTGTAATGAAAACTATGACAAAGACGTTCTTCTAGTTGCCGACTCAGTTCAACCCACTGCTTTGCCTTACTCGCCTTACTCAATCCATCATCATTACATAGCAATACATAACGGGGGAGATCTGTATCTTCACTCGAAGGTATTGCAAGTAGACTGATGGGCGAAACCTGCTCATGCTTAGAAAATTCATTAATGATATTAACCGCTATTTCAGGGGAGAGTTTCTCACCCACCATATCGATACCATTTAAGCGACCAATAAACTCAAGACAAGGGCACTCATTTATAAACCCCGTCACTTTGAGTTGGTCTTTCATCGCATACCGAAGCAAGCCATTAGCCGTACTAATTATTGGTCGTACATTTTGCCCTGTTTTTAGCTGCCAACTTGTATAGATTTTCTGGGAATCCAGGTCTTCAAATTCATAAAAATGACTTGTAATCGCAAGTGGATACTGACCTTGATAAGGAATACTGACGACTCCTTCTGTCGCCCAAAGCCCCTTACCCTGAAATTGACAATGAGCGAACAGAGCCTTTAATTTATCTGCCCATATTGCCGAGGATGAGGTATCCCATGCACTAATAAGACTTAACTTAGGCCAGACCTTTTTTGTAAATGAGGCATTAACTTCTCCATTCCATTTTTTCAAAAGCTGGCTTGTTTGCTGATTTTTAGGGGCTTTCAAATGATTCAAACCCGCGTAATCGTTTGGCCACTGCCCATTATTCAACACACCACTAATAAGCGCTTTTTTGTCTTTTATCAATTGTAAAAGGCTAAGAGCGAAAGTAGGGCTCCATACAGATATAAATGATAAATCACGACAGGCCACGAGATAACATGCCGTTGCAAATGAAGATTCCTCTGACGTTTGAGCCAGTGAGATAGATTCGGGCACCGCCATGGTTCCAGCCATAAAGAGCCTTTTCCACCATGGCAAGAGCTGAAGGTCATCATTAATACTACTCGTCAGCTTGTTTCGTAAGTCACTAGGCACCCACGAAAGCGACCAATAATGCTTCCCCTGCTGTATTTCAGGAAACTGTTCATATAAATCGGACATCCATGGCCCGATCGCATGATCAAGTTCATCAAGAAAAGGCTGGTTATAGGGAATCCACTTAATTGTAGAGGTCGATCCACTTGTGGGCTGATAACGTTCACAGTCAAAATGACTTAACACATTTTTCTGACCATTCTGTTGGCGCTCAATGAATACTTGCCAATCCTCATAATCACTAATAGGCACGTTCTGCTGATAACTGGCAAGGTCACTATGTTGACCTAAGCCAAACTGGTTAGCGCTCTGACTACCTTCAATATTTTTAAACAAATTATCAAGAATCGTTAATTGAGTTGTCTCAACTTGCTGGCTCGCTCGCTGAAACTTATTTCCGCCCCGAGTCGATAACTTATAAGATGCAAAATGTAATGCTTTGCCTGATAAAAAGCTCAAGATAGACATTAAGATGCCACCATAGTCCGTTTCCGACTTTTGTTCTTTTTGAAAGGAATCATATTCCTTTTCATAAAGTCCAATATTGCACTAATCGTTACTTCACCGGCACAAGGCAGTTCAGTGCCTTTATCCCAGGTAGGATTAAGCTTTTCAAAATGGCGGATATCTCGATTCTGCTCTTTCATTTCAGCAGTAATACCTGCAACACCTTCTTTTAAGTTTTGATATTCATCCCCAAAGTCTAAAAGTCTACTTTTTTTGCAGTAAGCAGTTGGATATAGTTTTGAGCAATACTCATCAACGATCGATTCAAGTTTTTTATTGTGGGTTTGATGGCAAGGGTAAAAGTTATGAAAATTGTTCGTCATCAACAAATAAGTTTTATACCCTTTAGAAATAAGTAACCAAAATACTGGCCGATGTGGATTCTTCAGCTTGGTCGCAAACATCTTTTTAGCAAAACTTTTTTGCAGGTCCTTGTTTCCCCAATAAGCCTTTTCTATAACAGTATCACCACTGAAGACACCAATCGCTTTCCCTTGCTGTCGTTCAACATCTATTTCTGTCCAAGTTGAAAAACCAACAATACGTTTTTGGATTTTATCTTCCAGTATAAAAACACCAGTCTTATTACCCATATCTTTTGTAAACGTTTGTAAGTCAGCATTATTGTAGTACTGAACAAAAAGCTGATGCATCTCAAGCAACTGAGGCACTGACACATTTTTAATCGAGTAGAAGCGAGTAGAAAGTCTATTTTTGTTTTGCATTGGTTGTCCCCTTTGGGTGCTATTACAAATGTAATCCACTACCTCATAAGAAATAAAAAACCAACACAGTGTACATGCGTACCTGCAACAAAAAATAAGAATAACACTAAACTATATCTTCTAAAGCCAGAGTATTTTCAACTCTTAACTACTACTTAGAAAATTTACTTTATATTTACTAGCCAAACCAACTTAAAAAACCCAGTTCTACTAGCATCCCCAAGATAAAAGGTTCGATAACTTATTTTTTATATTTCTATTAAGGTATTTGGCGGATTCTACATAAAACAGAACAATAGTCATTGTATTGCTCTATTCAAAACACAGAACTGTTAAATAGAACACACTTGTACTCTACAAAGTGAGTACCAAGTCACTAATACAAGTAGCGCAGAACAGTTGTTATAATGAAAAAATAGCATAAGCAGGCATGCTTTATTGAAGAAACCAGCATAAGGGCGATTCATATGAAAATAAGGATAAGTTTCAAAATGATACAGGAATCCAGGCGGTACCCGGAAAACTGGCCTACAAAGCTTTTGAACGCTCTGTTGATGATTCCAAAACAGGTAAAGATATTTTGTTGATACAAAAAATTTATAACGGTAAGCCTATAAAGTTAGGCTATATTGGCTACTCAACGTAATCAAAAAACTAGAAATTGCGTGATTTTTTATACTGGACACACAACAAAACCAGCACTCTTTAGCCAAGTTATTCAACAACATTGACTGGATCTGAGGTGTGATTATGGCGTAAAGCTGGAAAGCGTGTGGCTATACGCTTTCATGTCATGCCAACCTAATTGTTGGAATTCTTGGGTAATATCATCCGCATCCATCCAGCCTCCATCGATATGAAAGCCCAGAAAGCGTTTAAGTTTTTTTAAGTGGTCATCCGTTGGTGCAATGTTTTTATAGACTATCAATGCGACATGCCGGTCTTTGCTTTGGTCTTTGGGTAAAGGTAGCACCCATACATTCCCCACCCGCTCCATCGAAATCATATGACGGCTATCCATCGCATACGCTGTTACAAACACAACTTCATTTTGTTTAAACTCAAAGCCCAATGCACATAATTGGTTGAGTGACTGTTTGTTAAAGTGGTTTTGTTTATTACTTTCTATCAACGATATTTTTATCTGATTTTTTTCACATTGTTCATGCACAGCTACTTTTTTTACATGCATTAAGGGGAGTTTTAAATTCGAAGTAGTTACGGTGACTCGTTCAACTCCAGCCTTATTCTGGCTCGCTTCTTTCAAATCATCAGTAGAAATAACCTGACTTTTTTGAGGCGGTAATTGATCGCTGTGCTGAACAACGAACACTTGCTTAGTTGGAATACGCTGCTGATATTTTGTTATGCCATAAGCACTTGCAACGATTAAAACGGCAATAGCAGACATCATTCGCCATGGGAATTTGTTTTTTGTCTGGGCGCTTGAAGATAGGTTTGATTTGATACTTAAATGTTTTGTTAACGAACTCAATTCTTTTACATTTTCAATATCTACACGAGTCACATTATCAGGTAAATTTACTAGCGCATGGTTAGCCGCACACATCACGGCAATTGTTTTAATGCTATTTTTTTGCCACGCTAAAATATTATCAGTAGAGTTTAAGAGTTTACGCTCAACGCCTTCTACGGGTTCAACCTGATGGTTACTCTTCACCGCACCGGTAACCCAAAGAACGGTATCACCTGCAACAGGTTCGCCAGAACCTAGCTGGCCTAGCTCAAAGAAATAATGCGCTAAATACAAACCCAGCTGCCAGCTATTTCCCATTTCGACAGGGTCACTTAAGTCAATACGCCAAGCTTCATGGCCAAAGTCTCTACCGATTACACCCTGCCCTTTTTTTACAAAATCATAATATGCATTACTGATCGGCAAACTCTGAGCCGTGCCATTTAAGCAAACAACAGAAGGAACATCTGGGTCTTCACGTACAATACCCTGGACAGCAGATAAGCCCTGCAAGGTAGGTAGTAAAATATGTATAGCCATTAATGGTCCTTACTGAATATCAATCTCAACATCATGATCTTGTAACAAAGCAAATAATAGCTCATCTTTTTGTATAATCATCTGGCTTCGACCATCATGCAGAGGTGGAAATACTGCGCGCTGCGTTTGCGTAGTGGTATTCGCATGAAGTACGAGGACTTTATTCGCTTCAACATTCACACTTTCGGACATTTCAATAATTAAATAAAACTGATTTGCATTGCCTTTAGATTGTTTAAGTTTGAGTAGTACGCCGTGTTCTCCTACTCTTATTTCAAACACGCCGTCACTATGAGCGGCACGAGGTTTAGCAATATGCTCAACACGATTAAGTTTGAGTAGCTGCTGATATTGACGCCTGATATTTAAATTGGTGGTAAGTTGAAGTTCAACGCGCTCAGTATGCTTAGTTGTACGCCCATTCACATAGGCCAGCACATCATTGATTAACACGGGCTTCTGGCTATCAGTAAATGTTGTATTTTTAATTGCACTTAACGCTGTTAATACGCCATAAGCTTTTAATATTGCGTCCCCCCCACTCATTGAAGGCTTACTCATTGGGGTAGTATTCATACTTCAACTCCTTTATTGCCGTAAAGTGATTTAAACATTTGAGAAAAAAACAAACGCTCTGCTTCTTCAGCTTTCACAATACCGCCTTTTAATTTAAATATTTGACGTACCTGCTCTGCGTATTTCTTTAACAAGCTTTCAAGTTTTTCAAGGTATTCACCGCCCTCGGCATACAAAACAACATCACACTCGTCTGGAATAGTTTTAAACCCTGTTCTATTCACTTTGGCAAAAGCTTTGCCTAGGTTTTTCATTTCATCCCCGGCAAAATTTACCAGATGTTTAACGAGTAAGTCGGGGGAGGCTGCCACAGTGGTACCCGCCAATAAGCTTTGTAATGCTGTTTTTCTCTCAACATCTAATGACTCTAATATATTCGCGAGCGCATTGGGGTGTTGATGCTGTAAAAGAATATGATTCACCGCCGCACGGGTTTGAGCCAATCGATCTATTTGCGCCAACAGGCCTGCGTGCCAATCAGCAAAGCCATTGAAATCGTCGAGCGATGCGAGCTCTTGGCTATTTTCCCCTTTGGTTTTTCTTAAGTCTTCAGTCAAGCGCGCTTGCTGTAAACCAAAAACCTGTTCGCGTATAAAGGTAAGGGGTAAATGAAAAATGGCTCCACCTGTACGTTCAATTTTGTCGCAAAACTCAGTATCTTTAAGTGTTAAAAACTTAATATCGCTCATGGGACTATGAGACAGTTTCTCAATTATTTGCGCTTGCGCGTCATCGATAAACGCATCAAATAACCAACTATCGCTATTTAATAAGCTCACTTCATCTAACAGCCAATGAGCGGCTTCACCCGACTTATCTTGATCCAGGCTTTGAGCAGAGAAGATATCACGTTGCGACTCCCCTATTCTAATCGCCTGATGAAGGCGATACGCGCATTCAGCAACGGTGGTGAAACGCTTAAAGTCTCCTTCTTCCGTTTTAGCATTTTCTTTCCAGAACCCCAAAATAGCCTGGTCATGCAAAACACAGTTGTAACTCTGGTTTTCCGCCATGTCTGTTTGGCTTTGCAACCAATTCAAAAGTACCCGACCTTGCCTTTGTTGATGGTGTCCTTGAAGGTGAGGCTCAAGGTACTGGTCGAGCCTTGTTTTTAATTTTTTAGCAAATGCATCAATTTCAGATTCTTTTAAACCTTGTTTGAACTGACTCAATTCGTTCAGTATATTCGGTTCTGCAATGGCTAAAAATACAGTCCATGCCGCCATGATATTCACACGTCGGGCATTCATTACAAATTCGCGCTTGCCAAGACACAAGGTGATCGCGCTCTGATCACCCACTTTTAACCAATCAAGTGCGGGTAAATCTTTTATCCAGTTCTTGAATCGATGGCTCGTCGTCACACCCTTTGACCAAAATAAGTCAATCACGCCGGCGGGATGTAAATACTCTAATACCGAAACATAATGGCTATACTCCCAAAGTGTTCTGGCATAATTACGACACAAAATAGCGCAGCGCATTTCGTAAATAGAAGGCTGATCATACATCGGTCTGCCATCGAAGTCGGTCGTCTCTTCAATCGTTTGTAAGTCCTGAATCAGCTGGTCGCTAACGCCAAAATTAACCAGAGAAGAAAGATCTTGATTTAAAGTATTCATAGTTCAGCAATATTGCTTCAAATTATTTATTTCCTGCACTTAGGATAGAAACGTTATAAGGTCTCCCACTGTTTAACCAACGCTCTTCGCATGGCTGCCTTGGAATGATATTGCTTATCAGCGATATCATTCGTCGAACGCTCCGTAGCCAAATTCTCGTTAACGGCGGTTCTTAAAACCCTGTTTTGATTATAAAGCACTAATTGGTTTAACTTATTAATTAAAACCTGTTTTTTACTCATTGCAACTTCTTGCACCTCAGGATTAAACACAAACGCAGTTTTTTTCAATTTAAGTGGGTCACCATATTCAGAATCACTTAATGCTTCGTTTTTCATATGCCTGACAGGGGCGCTCAAAACATTATAATTAGTGCTTTGTTTAGCATACCGACCCCTTGCGTTTGCACGATATAAATCCGCTTTGCTTAAAACTTTATCAACATAATTTTTAGTTGCTGCCATTACGTGTAGAGAACCATCAGGCTTGCGAACACGTGAGCCGCCATTGTAATGAGATAACGCTATATCAACACGCCCGTCATAAGTACTGACAAGATGCTTTAAAAATTTCACGCCTGCCCGAATATTCACACGAGGATTATAAAGGCTGGCTGGATTAACCCCTAAATCCAGTTCGGCGGTTCTGGGTAATATTTGCATGACACCACGGGCATCCACATGAGAACGAGCATAAGGGTTAAAGTCAGACTCAACCTCTGCAACGGCTAAAGCAATTGGCGCTGGAAAACTTTGCCGTTCGGCCTCATTCACCACCATACGTTTAATTTCTTCCTGACTCCAGCTTGCATGCACTTGATTTGCCAGCACACAAACACACAAAATCATAAGAAATCTAATACCTAAATATCTAACTATTTTCTGCTTATTTTGATGGTTCATTACATTAACTCCAATCGTTGCTGCCACGCTTTGTTTAAAATAGTTATGGCAAGATTAGGTAGTTTTTTTTCATCTTTTAGCCTTAACATTTCACCCATTGATAATGAAGGTAAAACACCCACTACAACTTTCTTAGTTTTCGTTTGAAGCATTAGGGGGTTTAAATCAGCATCGTAGAATGAGCCCTTAAAATAAACATAAAATAAGTCATCTTTGCTCAGCACTCTATCGTGAGCGGTGTCTGAATTTAAACTTAAATCATGGACAGCTACCTTGCCTTTAGCCTCATCTGAATTTGACTTAAATTTCTCCAAAGAAGACTGACTCATTGAAACGGCTGCTAATATGAAGATTGCAAAAAATGCCATTGCCAGTGCAAGCGCGACTTCCGTCATCGCATTATCATTTGTTTGAACCATCAGACTCTCCAAGCGTATTGATATTAGAAAGTAATATGAAGGGATTAGAAGTGAAATTTATAGTGATTCAACGCTGACAGGTTTTAGCTATCACTATTTCAGTTGAATTCGCTTTTGCATTAATAGTGATATTAGTGAGTATCAGTTCGCCTCCCTGTACACGGTATTCACCGGTTATTGTTTTGTTTTCAATCGCTCCATTCATGAGTTGATGCAAGCCTCCAAGAACTCTGGCATCGGCAACCTCAGGGTAAAAACGAACAATACTGCCAGGCAATTTCCGCCATCGGTTAACAATACTTTGCTCTTGCAGCGTTAACCGCCCTTCTACCAAACGAATATAAGGGCTAACAGGCGCTCTATGTTGTTCACGTGCTAATACTTTTCCTGTGGCACTTAGTTTACCTAGCGTCACACCTAAGCATTGCCTTAACACCTGAACCACTTGTATTTGATGGTTTGTATTTTTTGGTAAAGAAATTTGTATGTCAGGGCTGTTTTTTTGGTCTATTTTCTTTAGTAGCGCAAGGCCTATGATTTGTATCTGTACCTGATCGGTGTTAACGCTAGGCTTAGGTATTGGTACAGGTTTTACAGTTTCTGATTCTTTTATCGCTAAATTCGGATTAGGCGTTTTAAAAACGGGTTTAGCAGGTGGTAACGGTAATTGAATATCAAGCAAATTGACCGTTGAAATTTGATGTTGATTCTCAGTCGGGCCAATAGTTTCATGCTCAATTATTTGCGCTTTAATTGGAGTGCCATTTAAAGTCGGCATCAAACGAGTCAGTAATGCAGTTATCAAAACACCAAGGCAAAAACACAAAAGCAAAAGTGTAATTTTTTTACCTGATGCTTTGTGAGAAAACATATTAATAACCTGCAGCTTTCATTTCCATTCGTTGAACAAGCGCCATCAGTGCATCACTTCTTTCTTCTACAGGCATATAAGGTAAGGTTTTTGGCATTACATTTTCAACGAATGGTGAAGTCTGTTCTATTTGGTTCTGCCCCTTTGGGGGCTCGCTCGGCATCCCATCAGATATTGCAGGTTCTAGCGAATGGGTACTTAGAGTGTCTGCAACAATTGCTTGCTCTGTGTGAGTGTTTTTTGAAGCTAATTCACTTCTTAATGTAGCAATTTCTTCTTGTAACGCACTCACTGTGTCTTTAAGTTCACTCACCATCTGGCTGCCAGTTATGTCACGAGAGAACGCGTCAGTTTTTTCTAGCACTCGATTTAACTGAGTCTGACTTTTTGAAACCACCTCTTGTGCTCGCGGTTGAACCGTTTCAAACCATTGTTGAACTGTGTTCGATTGCGAGGCGATCAGGTATGTCGCCGAACCTAAAACTAAACTGGTAAATAATAAAGCCTTCATGATGGTTTCCTTTTTATGCGATTACCTTATTGTTAATATGCGTTTCATTCGAAATCGACACCCAACGAACGGCTAAAATACTTCGAATAATATGTGATGTAGGTAAGCCGACAACCGTTGTTAAAAATGCCGTTGAGAAATGCTTTGTCAGCGACTGAATTACCATACCAATCGTTTCAGGCGTTAATACCTGTTTCGATAAAGACTCAATCCCTAAACTAATACCCAACAAAGTAAACGTGAGCGCTAACGTTGCAATACCACTTGCCGCCTGGAGCCCAATTTCATACCAGACAACCGCTGAAGTTGAAGTGTTTATTTTTATGATCGACAACACACCCAATCCGAGCAAACCGGAAAACAACACGATAAATAACTGGCCAAATGCACCCTCCAGCCATGAGAATATCGTTAGTAAATTAAGCTCCCATAAATGTGTTACGATCGCTAACATTATGGTTGCCATTCCAATGGCCACAAAACACACTTTTAAAACATATAAACTCGTTGCTAACTTTAAGGTTTTGACTGCCATTATCGAATACCCCGGTTTGAAGCCAGTATTGCTTCATTGGATAAACCGATTTCATGCATCCAATGACCCACGACTTCCTGATCATTTTCTACACTGGCATGCGCTAAGAATGTTAAATCATAATTTTTAAAAGCTCGTACAACTAGGTTATGAGTATTACCTTCCAGCCGGCTGTCACGCATAACCATACGTTCTAAGTCGACCAAACGGCGCACTTTATTTTCAATACGTGTGCGACGCTGGTCCACTGCGAGCTTTGAATCCAGTAATGTTTCGATCATATTAGACCGTTCGCGCTCAAGATTTTTCAAAGTCTGTAAATCATCAGCCTGAGCAGTAATATTGCCGAGTAATATTGCCCCTAAAATGAATGTACCGATAATATTCTTTAATGTTTTCATATTATGTATCCTTTAACCTGATTTGCGATCAACATTTTAATTTGTGAAATAATCAACCATGTTGACAGGCTTGGTAGATGCCATTTCCTGGTTTTCATAATTCATATCCATATTGCCGTAGGTCAATTCAATTTGTAACGCTTGCGCATCCATTGCGACTAATCTAGCCATAAAACCCAGCATTTCATCTTCTTGATTCAGTAAAGCTAGGTCAGATTCAGTGTCGTTCAATAATTGGCGAATATATGATTCACGCGTTAGTAATTCATCACCATCATTTTGAGAACGATGCATTGCGTGCTGGCGAATTGCTAATTGAAGTTGCTTGATTTTTTTCATGTTAGAACCATATTCCTGTGCATATTGGCTTTGCTCTTCAGAGGCAAGTTCAAACAATGATTCATCGACAGCACCAACAATACTTTCCATACGTGCTCGGGCAGCACGTTGTTTTTCACGCACCTCATTCGCAACAGGATCTTGTGCACGTTTTCTATCTGTCTGCATATCAAACAATAAACCTTTAAAAATACCTAATCGTGTTTTCAGCTCATTACGCTTCAAGTTTTGCTTAGCTTCCATCTGGTCAATATAGGATGACTTCTGTTCTAAAAACTGATGACGTAACTCAACTTTAGTCTCACCTTCAGCCTGCTTAATTGTTTGTTGAATCATCGATAGGTCTGACTGAGTAGTCCCCAAACGTGTATCGACTTCTTTAATTTTTGTCGCTAAGTGGGATTTTCTAAAATCATGCTCCAGCGCCCTTTCCATCACATTGGCAGGTAACTTAATTAAACGTTCACTACTAATCGGCTGCCAATCAACGTTTAAGGCATTAGCCATAGACGCAAATGAACACCCAATACTGATCGCAAAAACACTTGCTTTAAAAAATGGGGCTATTAGTTTCATGGTGTGCTCCTTAATTGGCTTTCCAGTATTGTTGGCGACGTAATTCGGACTTTAGTGAGGCACTCGCATTCAGTAGTGAACCGTTATCCGCTTGCGAGACAGGAACCTCACCGAGCAAGAGGTCTAGAGAGTCGACAAATGACGAGCCATCCACCAACATCAAATCAGTGTGTCGGTAATGCCGTTTAAAACGATTTTGCTCTGATTTTGCCCGGGTTAATTCACCCGATTTCACTAAATTAACAATCGCTAAGGCATGCAACTGCATCATTAACGTTTTATCAGTATCGGAAGGGGAAAAAGGAGCTGAGCCAAGACAAGACAACGCTTGTTTTGCCGTTAAATGATATTTTGCTGGGTTATTGGCACTGATTTTTGAACTCGTCATTGCACTCGAACAGTCAGCAAATTCTGAATTGACGATGTCGTTAACAACAGGAATTTTGTTCGCACACCCAACAAAAGTAGCCACTAAACTACAAAGAACGATTGTTTTTATCGCGGGTTTGATCAAAAAATTCATTACACACTCCTTAAGTGTTTTAATTCAAAAGGAGTTATAAAAGGATTAGGGGCTTTTTTTGAAATTTAAGATTCAGAAAGCACTTTTCACGAAAACCAGTCGATGTCATTCTGGTTATTTTCTAGGCTGAAATCCATATTTTATCGCCCAATTCGGGCATATAAGAATAGATTCCGGCCGAAAAGAATACCGGAATGACAAGATCATGCTAGCGAATGAGTATTCTATGTTGATTGACTATCAATTCACTACCCGACTGTAATGGCACGTTACCCAGTATTTCAATGCCATCAATTTTTAAGCAAGAGGTTTCACCTAAAGTAGCAGGTTTAACCCCAAAGCCATTATCATAAGTAAAGTAAAAAAGTGCTTCACCATTAACTAGCGTCCCAAGTTCAAGCTCACCTTCCACTTCACTAACCGGAAATTCTTTCGAGAAGCATGCCCACTTTTTTTGTATGTCAGCTTCAAACATTGGCCAGGCAAGACTCAGCGCTTTTTGGTCCATTAAAGTCATACCTGGCTGGTCAAAACTTATTAATAAGGCATCATTAAGTAATAAAGGCTCTAATATAATTCGACACGGCCCTGCGGTATTATTCTCTCTCGAGCCACCAAGCGCCAGCACTTGGTTTTTTTTAATTGCTACTCGCTCACCTTCGGCTAAAAGCCTACCACCTACAGCGGTACCATGCCTGCTGTTCAAGTCTGAAATGACGAAGCTGTTACCTTGCCTTTCTAATTGACACTGTTTGCCTACGCGAGAAATACGCTTAAAGTTTATTATAATTTCTGCATTTGCTGAACTATCTGGCCGCCCAATTAAAAGTGTTGGTTTTGATAACAAAGTTACGCCCGCCATAGCGCCTTCTAATTCAACAAGGTCAAATTTAGCCTTAATCATTGCCAGCGTTTTTAAACGCATGTCATTCAGAGTTTTGAGCTCCGCTTTAAAACCATCTAGCCCCTTTATCGAAAATAAGGCCGCATCAATTTTATTTAGTGCAAGGTAAACATTTTGATTCACCATTGCTGCTTTAGCATCTCTCAGCCAGTTACGCAGTCCATTTTTAAAGTGTTCCCGAGTTCGCTCACGCTTGCGGTAAAAACCTGCAAGTAAAAGTAATAAAATACATACGCCTGCCAAAATATATAATTTTATAAACGCAACACCCTTACGCCTTATATCTAAACTACGTACACCGTTCGTTTGCATACCATAATGAGTCGTAGCAGAAATCGATTCTTCTTCCAAAAAACTATGCATAAAAGCTTGTAGCTGCCCGCCCCCCATCGGTGATTTTAAATAATAGGATTGGCTTGTGATGAAATGAAACAAATAGCGACGCGTATTACTTGTTTCCTTTAACTTTAATTGGCCCGCTTCATAACTAGGGTGTTTAGAAAGCGCATTTTTAAAACCAAGAATTTCAGCTGGTGTAAAATCTCGCATCACTAATTCATAGTCAAAAATACGTATATAAGATGTTAATCGTTCGCCAATAAAAGCAGCTGAATCTCTGGCATAGAGATTAGCTCTTTGGGTAATCCAATCAGTTTCATTGGCATCACGATCTATAAAACTAGCTTGTTGGTTACTGCCTTCATCATAAACGACAGGTTTACCTGTCTCTATATCCAGGGCATTCAATGATACTCTTACGAGTTTTTTCTTGCCTGATGAGTAGTTTATATTCTTCGTGGATATATGATAAAAGACAATAAGGTCAATCGGATTTCTCGTCTCTTCTTGATTGAAAGCTCTCACAGTATTGATTGTTTTTTGATGCATGAGTTGATCGCAATTTTTACCGCATATCAAATCTATACTTAACGCTGGTCCTGAATAGATATCAAAGCCAAACTCAGAAGATAGTGTGTCGCTTATTTTTGCTGCAACCGTTTGATAGACACGGTGTGACGATGAAAGAGACTGGTTATCGAATTTAGGAAGAACAACAATATTCCATTTTTCCGTAGAGAAACTCGTAGAGGCAAAGCAACACATCACTAATAAGCAGGCAAGCTTTGCAATACTTTCTCTAAACATCTTTTTTCCTGGTTATTATTAATTGGAGATTTTTGTACCACCGTCTATTTAAGCAAAACACGTCATTCCGATGAGTTCTTAGCCCAGAAAGACAGTGAGTAGCTTTAATCTGTTACTTACCAGCCATCAGCCACCGGCTTAGCGCTTATACCTGGAACAGAAATTTGCTCAACCATAAAGGTATTTCCAGAAAAAGTAATTCTTACTCTTAGTGACAATTGCGCTAACATTTTAGTTAAGTTGCGCTGCAACTTAGCAGATTCAATAGTTGATTGATAAAAAATCTCAGACCTTCTTGCACTCGTATAAGTTGGTCTATGCGCTTGGTAGCCCGAAAAGATGACAAGATATTCTTCAATCTCCGACATTATTTCAGGAGCGATGTTATCAAATATTAAGCTGTAATCAGAGGCAATGACACCATTCACTGAGCCTGATGCCATACCCGAAGACCCAGTATGTATAAAGGCCAGATTTTCTGCTAATACTGCCCCAAGGTCATTGGCTAATATTTTAGAGTAATCACCTACGACATCAATCACGCAATCACGATTACAGTCTGCTGGAGCAGTCCAAATATCTTCAGGTGATTTTACTTCGAAGCTACCCAGAAATTTACCAGAGTTCACTTGGATCATCTGACCCTCAATATGGGCATTTACTTTTTGAACAAAACCTTTATCTTGAAGTGATGCAAAAATTTTGAACGATACCACCACATCAATAGGAGGCTTTCTAACACTTCGAGCGATATCAAGTAACTCTGCTTTTGAACGACGAACACGCCCTTGTGCAAAGTGATCCAAGGTCACAGCGGTTTCATCATATACATCAAAACCGACGGCTTGCATTTGGTTGCTCACAGTATTCAAAACACGGTTAAAGACCCTGTTCTGACGAGGAATCGCGTCATCATCAACATCCTCTCCCATTATGAGTAAATTTGGTCGATCCCCAAATGCATGGGCTACTGAAGCACTGATCGAAATTAACCCGAAAATAAAAGTGACGAAGATAAAAGAAATAGACTTATAAATCTTCATTAAATATTGCCCTCATGAATGAAGTAGTTTTTTCAATGTTCGGTATGTGAGGATTAGACTACTTTTTTGTCATACACATATATTAGTCACTTAATACAAGCCTAAAACCGGTATTATCATACCGAGAACTCACAGCATTCCAGTGGCGGTTGGCCGACCGCAGATCGGATGGTTCAAAGTTCCAGGAACTGCCTCTTAATACTCGCTTTGTACAGTCACCCGCTTCCCAAGCGGCTCCATTATTTGGTGCACCATTATAGTTATTACTCCAACAATCGCCGGTCCACTCCCACACATTCCCATGCATGTCATATAAACCGAAGTCATTCGCTTGGAAAGATTTCACTGGCGCAGTTTGTGAACCGCCCCACTGACTGAAACATCCATCGCAATTTGCTTGATCGTTTCCAATGCTATTCCCCCAGAAATACTTGGTTGTACTTCCTGCTCTCGCGGCATACTCCCACTCAGCTTCACTCGGTAAACGATACTTTTGCCGGGTCTTGTCATTTAACCATTTTATGTAGGTTTGAATATCGTTCCAACTAACGTTAATAATAGGCCGATTACCTTTACCCCACCCTTCATCCTCATCACTTTTACAAACACCCTCATTAATACAAGGTTGATAGTTATCCCAGGTGACTTCCGTTATACCGATTGCAAACGGTTTTAGTAACACTACTTTATGAATAGGTTTTTCATCTAGGTTGCCTTGGTTAGAGCCCATTTGAAATGAACCAGATGGAATTACTATCATCTCAGGACAGTTTGAACAGTGTTCCAATTTATCACCCGCAACAAGTGGCTTCTTTGTCACCTGTTTAAGAGAGTTAAGCAAGCTGTCACTCGCCTCACCTGTCGCACTTAACCCGCTCCCTAGTTGGTAGTGCTGTATTGCTGCGGCTGTTTGCTTTTCAAGATTTTCACCAAACTGATCTATTTGGTAGTCAATACGCTTAAGCTCTGTTTGTGTTGCACTCACTAAAGCAATATAGCTTTGCGCTTCAAGAAAGCGGAGAGCAATGTCCGCTTTGGTTTTATAGGCGCCTTCCGGCCAAGTGTCCAAATAAAACCGATACGCTTCAATGCTGTATTCTTTTTGTACCTGTTGCCAGACAAGCCGTTCGTTTTCTTCAGCCACTTTTTTCTCATATGCCTTTTGAGAAACTATCTCAGCCTTTAGAGTTTGATCGTCAGATACCCACCATGCGCCATAAGCAATGGTACTCAGTAGTAGCAATACTCCTATCCATTGAAATGATTGACCTCGTGTTGTTTTTTTTACCATTTGTTTGCGCTTTTTTATCAGCGTCTCAAGTTTCTTTTCATCCCAGCCAATGGCTAAAGCGGTCGCGATTAGCGCATCGTAATCAGTTTTATCCAACACTCTCTTTTCGGATAGCGCTTTATCGAGTACTTCTAAAAACTTTCGCTTTGGTTTTACTTCTTTCTCAATACTTTCGTAGGTGTCTTCAATTAATCGCTTGAGTGCTTCGTCATTCAGGTCTAACATTTTGGCCTGAATAGAAAGCGGTTTAAATTCTTCTGTCGGAATTTCACCGTACTCTCTGAGTAAGGCTGCAATACTGTCTCTTAACGGTTTTAGTTCATCTTTTAAATCTGATTTACCCCTTTCGATCCAAGTACCCGTACTATCGTCTTCACCCTCAACACTATTAACAGCGCTAGCACTTTTCAGGATGGCAATAAATTCGCCAGAGTTTTGTGGCCGCTTCGAAGGGTCAACCGCCATGCATTGTAATATCAGATCATTCAAAACCTTGCCTATTGCTGGCGTGAGTGCAATAGGGTCGTCATAACGACCTTGTGGTAAAACGCCTGTTAACATGCGATAAGCCATAACACCTAAACTATAGATATCACTACTTGCTTTAACCTGTTTAGCACTTTCACGCTGTTCAGGAGACATATAATTTCGGCTCCCCATGCCGACAACGCTTTGGCTTTGTTCAACATCAGGTAATTTTGCAATGCCAAAATCACATAACTGAACCTGACCGGTTTTATCCAGCAAGATATTCGCTGGCTTTATATCTCGATGAACTAACCCCGCTCGGTGAACGGCGCGTAGCGCTTTAGCGCACTGTTCTAATACTTCTACTGCACGGGCGACAGGTAATTTACATGGGTACAAAGCAGGGTCTAAATCTTCCCGAGCACCATCACTAAATGCATCTTTACCTATCTCATCCACCAAACAACGATCAAGATATGGCATCACATAATATGGAGTGCCATCTTCAGTTTCGTCGTAGTGCATAAAATTTACGATATAAGTATTATCAGATAACTGGTGTAGTATTTTTGCTTCTTCTTTAAAGCGTTGCTTCAATACTTCAGTTGAATCGGAAGTTGTGGAGGTCACATCTCCTGCCAATGCCTCATTCTTAGGTTGGAATATTTTTAAGGCAACTTGTTGCCCTAGCTGATCTTCACAAAGATAAACGACACCAAAACCACCCGAACCTAAACCCTTAATGATTTTGTACTTTCCGATGGTATCCATACTGCTCACTTATTACTTTAAATTTGTTGAACCGAAATGGTTAGGCAGGATTTAAGTAATATGACTTTACATCCGTATCACTTTTAGCTGGAGTGCTTTGAAGGTACATGTCATGAACTTCTTTATAATCCAGTTCCAACTCGGTCACATAAGTATCTCCAAGTGGATACGTTTTGATAATTTTAGCACCTCGTATAATGCCGTTAATCGATGAACTCAACTGTTGGTTATTGATTAATAAATTAGCCATCGTAGTTTTACCATTAATTTTCTGCCCGTAAACTTGTTCAGCAAGCTCAGCAAAGGCCGCTATTTTAGATGCCTTTACCGCCAAGAGCATACGCTGGGTTTCATGCTTTGATTTTTGCAAACTAATCGGAGCATAACCAATCGCATATAACACTGGGAATGAATCAAGACTTACTTTTTTCCACACAACATTTTTATCGTATGTTGAACTACAAGCACTGACTAAAAATATAATCAGACACAAGAGGTAAATACTACTCAGCTTAGAACTCATCACTACATCCAATTTTTTTGGTCTCATCACGTTAGTCGTGGGTGTATCCTTTCAGAATATTTCGTCAGTATTTTGACAATTTAGATTGATACTCTATTTATCTAACAATGTATGTGCCAAGTTAATGCCTAATATAGAATTTATGCATAAACTCACTATTAAAACTGCACAATATCGCTAACTAGAAAGATTTGATGAACTAAACAACTGCTCTGGCGTATAAATTGCTTCTATATAAACCATTAGATAAAAGACACATTAATAACCAGAAATTTAGGGCTCGACGATGAAAACATTTATAAAAATGCTATTAATAATACTGATTCCTTCCAGCTTAATCAGTTGCGCCTCTAATAAAACCTCAAGACTTTGTGCTCACGATAATGGCGCTTTTTATGAATGTAACGATTTAAAGGCTTCAAGAAGTAATAATAGTAATATGAGCCATAGTAGTCCGTCAGCATTCAGCCCAAATCTACATTTCCAACTACTGAGCGAATACACTGAACAAATGGCAGCAGAGCTCCAAAAAGACCTTATAGGTGTTGAGATTGAAACCCCCATTGTGGTTGCCTCATTTGTTTATTTTGATTCAACGCTCAATAGAACCAATAATTTGGGGAATCAACTTGCAGAATATTTTATTAATGACCTCCAGGAAATTGGCCTGCCGGTAAGTGATCATAGAATAGCCAAAACATTTAAAATAAGTCCTGAAGGTGATTTTACATTCTCCAGAAACATGAGTGAATTAAAAACAAACATTGAAATTGGTTATGTATTAACGGGAACTCTGGTAAAAAATGATAGAGGGGTTGTTGTTAATGCAAGACTAATAAACTACAAAACCAATGTTATTGCGGCTTCAACCTCCAAATTTTTACCTAATATTGCGATAAGAGATATTATTTAATTTGGCTACACTTGGTAGCCAAATTTATTAATAAAGTAGTCAAGCGTCTTTAATTGCATTGGCAAATGCTTTTCATAGCTTTTCCATTTGTACGTAGACGATGAATACATAGCCTGAGTGACTTGATCTTTAGATGCTGTGTTAAATATTTTATCTTCAGCCTTGCGGTTAAATTCTAAATAAGAATCATCAACCTCTTTTAAGCCAATAAATTCAAAAACTTTTTTAGTCTCTTCTTCAAAATTTGAAACTAAACTTTCATATTTCACAAAGTGTATATCTAAATCATATTCCTGCTGGCAGCGCTCAAAATGATGTAGAACTTCTTTATATCGCTCGGTACAGCCATCCAAGGTACTTAAAAATGAAATTTCGTGGCTGTATTTAAAATTTTGTTGAAAATTACTTAAAACACAATCCATCGGATGGCGTACAGAAAATATAAACTTCGCATCAGGAAATAAAGACAAAATAATAGGTATGTGTAATGTATTTAATGGCATTTTATCTAAAATTATTCGAACACCTACCTCACCCTTATTTTCGCTCAATGAATATTGTTTAACCGTCTCAAAATAGGTATTTCTTAATTCATCAAGCTCAGCGGCGGACAAGGTTACTATGTCCTGAGGGTAACGCTTCCCTAGTACTGTTTCCATATAATCACAAACACTAAGTACGGAGGGCCTTTCACTTAGTATCTCCAAACCTGACTGGGTATCAAGTATCGTATCCAGCAAAGTCGTGCCTGAACGTGGAAAGCCTATTAAAAAAACAGGTGTATTTAGCGATACCTTAACATCTTCTTTATAGTTTAAATTTTTCTGATGTAAATCAGCTAAATTAATATGTTTGTACAATTCAGTAAAATTTTTACCTTGGTCGGTTTTAAGCAACGACCGAGCATCAGACTCTTGTTGTTCAGCAGATACCGAATAAGCGCTAAATGCTTTATCGAACTCTCCAAGTTTTTCATAAGCTCTACCTAAAAGATGCGCTCCTTTTCGAGAATTCATTTGCCCCGCTAGTTCAATAATTTCAATTACTTTACCGTACTCTTTTCTTGAAAAAGAAATTGCTGCTAACCACAACGAAAATGAGATGCTCAGCTCTTTACCTTTCGACGCTCTATGAATAAGTTCTTCAGCCAGATCAAACTCGGATATATACACGACTTTGTCTATAAAGCGATATAAGTGCTCCTCACCTAAAAGTTCAAATTTTTCTTTTATTAATTGAATTTCTTTTAATGCTGACACCCTGTTTTGCTCAAGTATTGACAAATCCAGCAAGCAGAAAAGTATAGGAACTGTAAACTCCTGCCAACTTGATAGCTCATCGGCCAACGTTCTAGCAGCCACACTCTTCATACATTTGGCATACATAACAAACAATTTAAACCAAATAACTCTATTCTTTTTATCCGGATCAAGATTAACCGCATATTCATATGCTTTGATCGCACTACCCAGATTAGCAAGATGACTAAAGCTTTCTCCCATTAAGGTAAGAATAGTGAAGCTCTGCTGTTTCAACAGTTCACTTGATTTAGCCATATCAATACGGTTGAGCGCTAAATAACTTTCCCCTAAAGCCGTCACAATTTTAAAATGAGATTTATCACCTTTAAGGCCTAAATGATAATTAACCAGCATTTCAAAAAAAGCATATTCATAGGAATGGCTCAACATTGTTTCAATTGAATTTTCTTTTTTGAATTGCTCAATCTGCTGCAACGATTCTTGATAACGCTGATCTTTAAATGCTTTCGTTGCCAATTCATAGCGCTCTGTATTCATATTATTAAGCCTTTGTTCATTCACAGGTAGTCATTAGTACGTCACATTGAATTAACTGAGACCAAGGGTGCCCTCACGATTCGACCAAACACTAAATATAAAGCCACTTACTACCCAATCTGACTCAAGAAAAAGATACCAGATTTAATCAGAAAAGGTAGCCAAATAATTATGACGACTAGAACGCCTTCAATATTGATGACTAAGTAACCAACTTAAACACCAACCGCAAACACTTGGCATCATGATTGCTTATATTTTAAACAATCTTATTCAATTGAAGGGTATTGGAGTTTAGCGAATGAATACCATTTTGATCATTATTAATTACCTCGAAAGTACTGGGCCTACATACCATAGCGCTCAACCCCATGCTCAATTAAGGCTGCACACGAGGCACAGCGTAAATAAGTTTTCTGATCATGACAATTTTGAGCAACTACCAATACGACATTTTTTAGCTTTTCAAACCATAAAATCAAACCTGAGCGACGTACTGGGCAATTTTTTACCAATAGTAATCGTTAGTGGCAAATATCCGCCACCACCCCCCCTGATTTTACCCCGTTTTTTACGTCACTTTTTCAAGGCTAATAAACAACATTCAGGTCCACCACCCTATACATGACGCATACATAACACCTACATAACATACAAAAAAGGCATCATTTTGCTACCAATATCATCACGTAAAATTGACCCCATAGGAGGATAATTAAAGCAATCAGGTCATTTTAATTAAATTTTATTAAAGTTTTATAATTACTGGCCGTTATAAAAAACCATGGTGGTTAGATTTAATTAAAATATTCTTTATTTAAGTGCTCTCGAAGCAAATAAATAAATTTTATTCTAAAGTTTAAAAAAATGCCGCCGATAAATTTTTTCGACAGTTAAGAATACTTGTTGATTGCAGTAACTTCGAAGTGATATCTCTATTATTTGCGAATCGTTAATAGAGACCAGGAACTTTGCTACTTACCCTATCAGCTAGATTTTTTACAATTAAGAGGAATGTAGCTATGCAGCTCAAAAAAACAAAACTAGCCAAGCAGATCAGCTTGGCGATATTAGGCTTTACGCTGATAAGCTCTGCAACAGCAGACACTTTCACTGCAAGCGTGACCACGCTAGATGACGTTCAAATCAATACGATAACCGGACTCGATTTTGGCACCAACATGTTCACGGCAATAAGCCAGACATGTATACTGGATGCAGCGGTACCGGGTAATATTACCATGCAGTATGCAACCACGGGCGTTATAGCTGAACACGCAGACTTTGGCGACCTTTCCGGAACAGGTGGCTGCATCACTGGGAATAAACTTGGCACGCCTGGCATCTACTCAATTAGCGGAGCGACTGCCGGGGCTGTAAATATATTAATTTCACAAGTTAGCCCTCAACCTGATGGCGACTACACCTTTGTACCAAGTGGCTGTTACGTTAACTTTGATGGTACGACTGGCGATGATGCGGATTCATGTGATGCTTATACAGCTGGCACCCCCCTTCTCGCACAAGAGTTAGCTGATGTTACGGGTAGTGAGGATAATACAACCACTCCTAGTGGCGCCTCAGTCGCAGGAGAGTTACGCTTTAGTGTAGGTGGCACCATCAATACAGGTACAGGGCTAGCAGCAGAGACACCGTATGGTCTTGAATTTCAGGTTGATGTGACTTACTAGTCATCACTGTTTTTTTATTTTTATGAAGGGCGTTATTATGAAACACAAGATAAAATATATAGCTATGATAGCTGCACTCCCCTTAAGCTTTGATTCTTTTGCCGCGAGTGAAGTGCTTACCGGTACATTTGAAACCATTAAGGCGGTCTCTATTGCTGAAGTACCAGGAAAGGCCATCGCACTAGAGGGCCTACAACTAACTTTAGGCGATGAATGTGATTTAGTTGCATCTAATGACGGTTCTGGTACTGGTTACGTAGGCGACGTAGAAATGTTATTGGGCGCAGCAGGTAATGCTAATGCACAAGGCTCAGCCGTGACTGCAATGTCGGGCACAGGCTGCATTGCAAGTACCACAGGTGGTGCGATTGGTATTTATGAAATCGATGGCGCTGAAGGTGCTACAGTAACCGTGACGGTTGTTGATGGCCAAAGTACTGAATTAGATTTTGCACCAAACGGATGCGTCGGGAACTATGTAGCAGGCGTTGATGGTGACAGCTGCGATACGATCTCAGATGGCACACCAGCTCCAGTAAGGTTGGCCGGCGCCACTGACACAGGTAGCTTAGGGGAAGGTACACCTGTTCCTGGTAAAACCCGTGTCGCGCTGGGCGCAAAGGCAACGGCCCGCACCGCACTAACAGCTAGTACCCCATATACTGTTGATTTTGATATAAATGTAACCTATTGATTGACAACAATATAATACTTTGTATGATCAATACCACCTTAACAGCTCGTTTAGGTGGTATTTTTTTATCGATTAAATGAGTTTTTATATTATGAATTTATGAGGACACCATGAAAAAAACACTCTTTGAGAAAAATAAAAATAAATTAAGTCTACCCTTTATTTTGTCATCGTTCGTTTTAATACTCATGCTATTTTCAAACGCAAGCCAAGCCATCAGCCTTACCACTTACCGAATGTATCTTGATAATAACAATCGAACAGAATCCTTTATCATGTTTAATAATCGTTACGATAAGGAAAAATGCTCGATAAAAATAAAGCATTTTAACTTTGACGAAAATGGTAAAATGTCAGCATATAAAAAGGCTGAATTACCCGATAATTCAGCCGTACCTTGGGTACGCTATTCACCTAAAAACTTTACCGTAGAACGAGGCCGCCCTCAAACTGTTCGCTTTTCAATGCGACGCAAGGCAAACGTAACACCTCAAGAGTATCGTTCATACCTTTCAGTGAGTTGCGATAAAGCACTTCAGGAGATAAACACAGAGGAAGGCCAACCGGCCACCAATCCTAATGGCCCGTCTTTCCGAGCAAAACCTAAATTAGTACAGAATGTTCCACTCGTAATACGTACTGGAAAATTACAAGCCACCGCCGAGTTTGATGATATTAAAGTAGTGGGTAAGAAACTAACGGCCAAGCTTATCCGCAAAGGAGACCGCTCTCTTTACGGCCAACTTGCACTGATTGATAAACGGAATAATACAGCGCTTGGTTATAAAAATAGTGTTTCGATATATACCGAAACAAGCAGTTATGCCTTCGATTTTTCGCTCGCAAGTAAAGACACACCGCCTCTCGAACACTTAATGCTACGATTTACCGAAGATGAAAACTATGGTGGCAGTTTAGTCATAGAAAAAGATGTTAAATAGTCATCATATTTAAACTAAACGAGTGCTTTGTAATTACCATTTATGCAAAGCACTCATTTATAGTTAATTTTTTCGATGACTATATTTACTTATTTTACCCTCATAATTGTTACTCAAAATAACACCTCGCTACATCCGCTTTTACAAAGATTTTTTCGCCTTGTTCGGGCAAGAAATACAGTTCGGCGCTTGAATTAAATAAAGCACCTTTACCAACAGGATAAATAGCGCCATCCTGAACCAGTTTAGCCTGCCCTAACAAGGCGACACTCACCTTATCGCGCACTACAGAAGAGACGACGCCAAAAAAGCCGCCCTGATAGCTACAGACATTTTGCCCGACTAATATTGGCATTGCTTTAGCTGCACGCCATGACAATGCCCCTTCGTCAGTGGATTGTTGCTGATAATACTCGACACCGTCGACCACTCCTGCAGTTGACCAAGTATCGAGCGGTAAAGGTAAATATGTATCAATTTGCAATTCAGGACTTAATGCATCAGTTAACCAACCATTCTGCTCTTCATTTAGACCATCATTCAATCCATCACCCAGATTATCATTTAGACTTTCAGACCACTGGTCATCAGGTGTAATCAAGTGATTTTTTAAAAATTCAGAAGAAAAAACAGGAGCGCTTGCCACTTGTTTTTCAAAAGCTGAAGGGTCTTCAATATAGCGTTCAAATGACTCCAAAGTAAAAGCTTCTGCTAAAAATACATTAAATTCTTTTGAAGAGTTAAAGCTAAGATCCTGAACTGACAATGCGTACAAATAGCTAATTAATAAAGAACGATTTTTATCTGCCAATTTGCTTAATGGGTCGTTCAGTATCGCCATATCACCATAAAATTTAAATAATTCGAATTCATGCTTGGAAAAGTAATTTGAGAGCAAAGTTGCGCCATCGTGTCCCGATGCATTCACATATTCGAGTAGCTGATAGCATACAGGATTACAAATATACTTATGCGTAAAGCTCGGCGCTAATAAATTGATATCTTGTCGGTTTTCCTTTTGATTTATTTTAAAATTAGAGAGTTTAAATATTTGCTGCTGGTTCTTAATTTCAACATGCAACTGGGCAGTAACCGTTACCCCGTATTGAAGCACACCACTTTTCGCATAATTTGCCAGCGCATACCATTTTTCAGCTACAGTTTTATGCTCCTCTCCTGCAGAATTTAGCTGTGATGATTGACACCCAACAAGACAAAAATAGAGAAAAACTAGGAATAAAACTTTAAAAAAACGCATAACTGAAACCTATCATGGCTATGATAAAAACAGAGCCTCCCACCGACCAATACGAGGATATTTAGCTAAACAAATAAGGTTAAGGCACCTCAAACCACTCTATCGCATCAACAAAACTAAAATTAATCGTTTCGCTATGTGAATAGGAAACGCTGACATTGAGCTCGCCACCAAGGTAGAGACTAACCATACCTGTAGCACCACTATTTATATCGACATAACCGGTATCGTTATAAATAACTTCATCGGGTATACCTTGGCTAACGAGTTTGACATAAGGGTTAAAAACAACGCCCGCCCCTGTATCTAAATTAGGTAAAACCTTGAAGCGAATTGTTTTGTTTGGATTAGCAATAATATAATAACGCCCATTTGTCGCTCCCGTAGTAGGAATACAAATAAACTGCCCTATATGACCCGATACCACACCGGTATTTTCATCCATACTACAACTTCCGGCGCCTAACAAAACAGTCCCGAAATCAATTTTCCGAAGAACGTAAAATGTTGGGTTAACAGCCAATACAGTAAAGCTAGCGACTGATAACAGCAAAAATACGAATACAGGTTTAAACATCACCTCTCCTTTAAACTCTAATTTCTACTTTTAATTAATTGACTCAATAGCAGAATAGTTTTTACTCTGGGTTACCCAGCCTTTGAGACCAGAAACCGCAAGAGCATCACGAGCCGCTTGTTTTGAACTAAAACTTTGACTAATAACACAATAGAAAGCCCCGCCTGAACTTGAGACTTTACCGCCAACGAACAGCTTTCCTATCTCCGAGTACATCTTCACTACCCTAGCATTATCCATTTTCGCTTTCGATGCCACAAATTGTATAGACCAGCCGCTTAAGTCATAAGCCGGAGAAAGCCTATGATCATTATTGGTCATTGCACTCGCGTTCGCCACTTTTGCACTTATTGGTTTAACGTTAATTTTCTCAGTCGCAAGCGGTATCACTTTCATTTTTAAGCGAGGTAATAAATCGCTGCCACCATCAGGCTCTTGCGAGCTTTTAAGCTCATTTAAATGGTCATCGTTTAGCGCCTTATTTAATACCATCGTAGTTTCGGCGTCTTCAGAATCAACCTCATTATCTTCATGCGCTATTTCATCAAGATTAGGGAAGGTGTTTGTAGTATTAGCGATTATAAGGCCAACCTGCTTATCTAACGATTCTTCAGATAAGGAATGCTTTGCCACAACACTCCCTTTTTGAGGCAAAGTAAAGTAGTTTTGATTGACGCCGACATTTTCATCCCACACCAGTGCATCGACATTGTCTTCATCAAGAATAAAAGTAGAATTAGCCTCTCCCCCCTTCCCTGCTTTATTATCAACTCGTCTTAAAACTAATATCGGTAACTCGACAAATCCGCCTCGCCCACTCGTAGCAACACTCACCCCAGTGACATCACTGGTAAAACCTTTTGTTTGCAGATAATCTTCTGAGATTTGAACGTTATAAGTATTTGGTGCTAGTTGTAAGAATTCATAATATCCATCTTGATCTGTTTCAACCGTTTTCAATACTTCATTATTTTCGTCCAACAATTGCATCGTCACATTACGCAAACCTATCTCTTCCCCCTTGTGATGTCGAACAACAAACCCGGTTAAATCGGTTATTAAATAAAAGGGCATATTTACATCCACATAGGCGCCAGGATGTGTATAGACAACATAATCATTATTGATCGTCGCGCTGCCTTCTTGCCATTTAGCCTGAAAACCAAACTCACTATTCGCATAAACTCCTGGCAAAATGGTACGCCCATCTTTGCCACTTTCAAATTTCTTCCACTGTCTGTTACCAGAGTAACTAACGCCCTCCAGATTATAATCAAGTACATCTGGCTCTCCATTCGCATGGCGATCCAGGTATGAATGTACATCTAAGGTTGCACTTCCTGAACTGAGCTCACTATCCATAATAATTTTATTATGGTGATAGTCATAACCTAGGAAAAATCGGATCCCAAGCTGAAGCTCCCACTCCTCATTTGAGTCATAAGAAGAAGAGTAAGTCAGTTGATAATTACCCGTATCCAATGCTGCACGATGCCTTAATTCCCAGCGGTTGCTCATGTCGAAAAGCGGCCGGTACCGAGCAGTCAAGTAATGATTATTATTAAAACTATCCTTAAGAGACTTTCTTAACGTAATAGATGAGCTATCTAGAATTGGATCACTACTTTTCGGGTCATAATTTACATTACCACTAACTTGTACCCCAAACAGTTTACCACTCGCTAGAAAGGAGCCATTCATACTTTCACTTGCTAAGGTAGTTGTCGCTAATGAATCTTGCTTAATGCCTGTATAGGTAAAAGTGTGAGAGAGTGATACGCCCCACAACCTTTTAGATAATTGATTGGTCGCGATCAATGTTTTTAAGTCATCTTTTTTTCTATAATCAACACTAAACCTAGGCGATAAAAAAGTTGTATTATTAAAAATATAAGCCCCCCCAAAACGAAGCAACTCATCGTCCTTGGTATCAATCGTTTCACTTTCAAAGTTTTCAGCCGACTCCGCTAATAAAGAGTAACTGCTATTATTAAAAAGACTTCCTGACAGTGACGTTAATTGAGCGTATTTTTTACCTTGATCCACAGACACATCACTTTCAATCACCATATTTTCAAAACTAAGCGCATTTTTTATACTGTATAGCTTTTGTTCATCATCCAAAGAAGCATAAGAAAAACCTAACTGCCATTGATCCGTTACCCCATAATTAATTGAGCTACCAAAATTGGTAACGGAATACCCCTCTCTATTAGGGTCATTAATCAAATTATGATTTTTATCCAGTACATTAATGTTGTAGGCCAGCTGACCTTGACCGAGTGCGTTTTGCTTAACATTAATATCATTTTTTATAATTTCTTCTTCACCATAAGGACCATACAAGCGTACCTCAAAGGCATTAATACCATAATCTAAAGGCTGATTTTCAAAAACCAACCGCCCATCATTGGGTACTATCGCGTTTTCTAGAAAAACACCATTATGAAACAGTTCAGCATCCCAGCCTGGCGGTGCGATCTCATCAATCGTCGTCTCAAGATTTTTACGACGATAACCTTTAGGTGCACGACGAAAAACTACCCCCACCCCCGAATTACTGGTTGTGGTTAAATTATTTGCCACCCCGGAAACATCGCCAAAGGTATAGGAATCAAACAAACTAAAAATTCGTTCTTCAGGTGCCAGCTTATACCGGGAAAGTGACATACTGGCAGCCAGTTCAGTATTGGTGGTGTCTGATAAGGTTAAGTTAGCCGAGTGATAGAGTAAGTCCGAGACTAATTGCACTGAGCCATTAAAGTACTGATCTTCTAAATCTGCTGAAGCGGCGACTCTGCCGTGAGGAGGCGTAAACAACCGGTATTGATCATTAATAGTAATGGCCGATCTTTTCACCTCCGCGGCACTGTTTCTATTATAAATCCGATCAAAGTGACGGCGCTCGGCCAATAATTGAAGTTGTTGGACAGGAAAAAGGTAAACGTTTTTATCCCCTTTATTGCCTCGTTTATTATCCGTACTAATCGACGTTAACTGTTGGGTAAAGTCAGTTTCAATCACTACATCAAATATTTTTTCTAACAACTGAAGCTCAATATATCTATAAAAGCCATCTGTTGCCCATATTTCCAGCAGCTCGCTTTGCGTCTTAATTTGGCTTTCATCATATGGCTGCGAAGCTAAAGGAAATGAAAATAGTTCATCACCTTTGTACAGTGTTAACTGATCTTCAGCCAACAGATAACGCAATTTCAAACTATCAAATAGCGGCTCTATCGCCATTAATGTATGGCCTTTATAATTATACGCCTCGATGGATTGCGCTAATCCCGAACCATCAACCTTCACGTCAAGTAATAATATGTCATCATCATTTATCGCACTTTTCATTAATGGTTGTGCATAGCATGTATAGGTAAACCACAATAATAAAAGACTAATTAACTTGTATATAATTTTCATAGTCATTACTTCTTAAGGTTATCCATAACGTAAGTTGAAAGGCATGCTTTAAATATGCTTAATACTAAAAACTTGTGTCGCATGTAAAGTCTCACGATTTTCTTTTGTCCTAAAAACAATGCAGGAAATATGCCCATTGCATTTATTACAGGAAAATCTTGGGCTTACAAAGGAAAATATTCAGATATAGAAACAGTCCGTCTTTTAAGTCAAAATAATGACAAACTAATTTAGAAAGGATATTAATGAAAAGCGACCATGAAGTGATCGCCTTTTACTTAAGTATCTATAGGCTTTTCGGCCATAAACACTCCAACTAACCGTAACGTAAAAACTTTAACAACTGCTTCCAAATTAACGATATTTCAGCCCATAAAGGCTCCACTAGCCTTGAATTAAACTGACACCTTTAGTCTTTCTTGATCTCATCTTTACTTCTGACTTACGCTGCCGCGTCGACCCCTGTTTGCTCGCCATAATTGCTCCGGAAACCTCTGCCGGAATAAAGCTTTGTGCTGATGCCACCACCGCCTTTGATTTAGCGCCCACAATACGCGCATTAACCAAATACCCCCCTTGATGCTTAACCAAGGTACCGACCACAATATACCGAATAGGTAAATCGTTACTCAATACTTTATAATCTCGACTAAATGCTAGGTCACCCTGCTCCGTTACACGTATTTTGTCTGTTGTTTTATAATCAATGACGGGAATGCCAAATTTATGAATTTCATGCATCAAGCTTTCAGATATTTGATTACCTAACAAACTAGCTTCACTGTAATCACTGTCTAACAATAAGAAACTCGCCACAGCAACCGGTGTTGAGGCATTCACGTATTGTAAGTTACCCACCAAATCCTGCATCAAACCGCGTACATAATAATTAATAGTCTTTGATGGAGGCTTCCCGTTATGTTTTTCATCTTCCTTTTGATGTTCACCGCCCCTGTTTTGCGAAGAACCACCTCCGAATAACATCGGTTGATATTCGTTATTATATTTTGTGCCCGCCGATGCGTATGACGAATATGATCGCCCGCTTTGATCACCCATTTGTGTTGACGCGACAGCCTTCGCCCCTGATCTATTATCTGAGTCAGCCTTACCCGCCCATGAAACAGTCGAAAAGCTACTACTTAAAACAAAGCCAATACAAAACGTAAATAGTTTAAATTTCATTCGTTACTCCTAGTTTGAGCGACGATAGATGTTGTTGCCTATCATCGTTATTTTTGCTCGACTTTTTTCAGGAAAATCCCACATAACATTTCTTGGAATAACATCAGTTGCTGCCGCAATCACATCCTGAGTTGCTACATCAATTAAGCGAGCATTCACAACAACACTTTGATCTTGTATATAGTGTGTACCTGTTAAATAATAATCAGCTTCAATTTGCGTATTAATGTCACTCAGTTTTCTGGATAGCATCACATCTTGATTTTTTTGTATTTTAATTCCTCTGGCAGCTTTAAACTCAATCACGTTTAAGCCAGCTTGGGTAGCCAAAGTAACTAGGCTTTCCTGAATTTGCAGACCTAATACATTTGACAGAGGCATATTTTTGCCGCCAATATCAGTCATGGGCAAAAATGTACCAACAGCCACAGACTGATTAAAATTTATGGCTTTCGACGTCATAAATAATTGCCTTGCAAGCTGCTCAACATAATAATGAACAGATTGTTTGCCCGCACCAGGCCCATCTTGCCCTATAGATTGAGCATTAGCATTATACGGAGCCTGATTAGCGCAACCTACAATTGCTAGACTAGCAATAAAAATAATCATCGTTTTCATTATCTAAACTCCAAAACCTTATCTATAAATGAGCTAATGCATTAGCTATCAGCAAATTTAAGGCCAATCTCATATATAAAATACAAAAAGCACGCGAATACCAATGAAAAACATTCTGGACAATTGTCGTGGGGTCGAACTTAACAATGAGGGAGGTGTTTACATTCCGAGGGCATATTTACCAACGCCGATATAGGGTTTGCGCTTACAAGATAAGTAATTAACCTTATGAAACCTTCGCTAGATAAACGAAAGCCGAATTCTGACTAAAGTTACTTTATTAGGGCGGCGAAAAAAATCAGACAACGCGGAATAACGCGCTAGCGGACTTTCCTGTAAAGCTCTACCCAAAGTTTCATCAACCCTGAAAAGCTGTTTGAAATCACCATCGGTCAAACTGCTCTAAACGTATCACCGTTGCGAGAAGACACTTTTTGTCTGTGCAATGTCGACACCAGAAGAAAAATCACTGATCGTATTTCATCGTTGGTTACCAACAACTCATGCACGCTATCAATGATCAATCGTAGATTTTTTATTCATTGTAAGAAGCGGCTGGCTTTTCAATAGATATCCATAAGGGTTGGGTCTAAAACCTTTATGGATATATCACACACTGGGCGAGCGTTATTTATTTCCAGTCCTTCATCTTATTAGCCGATACACTTTTTGCGGCCTCTACTTCTGAGCGAACCAAGTCAAATAGCTCCTGACCACCAAACTTAGGTAGTGGCTTCTTATTAACAAAAAATGTTGGCGTTCGACTCACTTTAAGCGCTTTGATATCTCTTTTCTCTTGCACTAAGATCTGATTTATCTCATCGCTGAACATAGCTTTTCGTGCGCTCTCTACATTTAAACCTGCCTGCTCAGCGAAGCCCCATGCTTTATCTATGCGAGGATTTCCATGAATTGCCCACTCTGACTGTCTATTAAGAAGAATATCTAACACAGGCTCAAAAACACCTTGCAAACGAGAGGCTTCCAACATTCTTACGACCTCTTCCGAGCCTTGATGAAACGTTGCATAACGTAATACCAAACGCACTTGGTCTGGAAACGCCCCTAGAATTTGCTTCACCACTGGGTGAAATGCCCGACATGCCTCACAGGAAGGGTCAAAAAATTCAACAATGGTCACCGGCGCATTAACAGCCCCTATTACAGGAGAATATGTACGTTCGTAAGCACTTCCCTCAAGCATCACATTAGAAGCGTCTAACGACAAATTCCCACTGACATCATCAGTATTAGTGAAGTAAAAGAATGCAGATAAAAGTGCCAGAATAGCGGCGATAGCAATTAAGATTTTGTTTTGCATGATTAAGTAGACCTAAGCGTTCATATACGATAATAAATTGAGCTATGAATTATCTACGCTTAATAAAACACTGTCTAATGCATGGATAAAATTTAAGTTTTGTATTTACGATTTTTTATTTAAAGAGGGGGACGTTGGAACATAGCATTCGCAGATTTCATCAGAAACCAAAATGACAATAATGGTAAAATAATCACCTGAAATAGAAACACACCTACATATAAAAAGGTTAATTTTAACAGATTGTCTATTTTCACACCCACCCGACTAAGCATGGCAATGACAGCGGCTTTAAACTCACTCGATTTTTGCTTCAAAAATACTGCACTATTCTCAATTGTTCCCAAAATACCGTCAACTTCAGGCAGTGAATATTCTTGCAAGCTATCCATTTCCTTAGCATCAAGTGATAACGCATTATTTGCTTGTGCTATCTGGTCTGCAAAATGATTTTCATAAAGATACTCATTGGCGATTGAGGAAACCGGAAGACAAAACCGTATCATCGCAACGAGTAGCAACACCCGAACCAGGAACGATTGTAGAGCCATGACGCGCCTATCTTCACACCAGATAAGAATAGATAGAATAAAGAGACAAATTGATAATAGTTTCGGTGCGACCGACACACTGATTTCATACGCTAATTTCTGCACACCGAGCGATGTGATTGCGGTAACTAAAACCAGCGAAAGCCGCTCCGTCATATCATTAATAGGGTCAACAATTTGCCCCACAGCAATGGATACACCGACGCCCGCAGGTTCTAATTGTAAGTTTGATTCTTTAATGACTGATACCGATGCATTAATCGCTCTAGTCGTCGCGTAAGCAACACCAGCACTTGCTATTGCCTCATTGAAATAAGCATCCGTTTTAACATCTAAAACTGGAATTTTAATACCCGCAGAAAAGAAAAGAGCAAGCGCTATCAACACACCAACGAGCGATCTAGTAATTTTTTGTTTTGTCGTGGCTTCCACAGAGAGTCCTTTAAATTAAATTCTATGAACTTAGTATGGCACGGAATACTAAGTCATAATATTAACGCAAAGATACCGCTTCAATGAAACCCATATTATTCCGCCCCCAGCATCCCTGACCTTAAGTTACCATCAACAGGATCATCACCTAACCATATACCAAATAAAGCCTGCTTGAATTTAAGCCCTTTTATCTTTATTTTCAACTCGTCATTTTTATAAACCAAAACACCTTCTGCCGGCTGATAAATAATATTGTATGCATCATCTTTTTCAATCGATTCCTGAAACACCGCGATAAATTTATCTACCTGAGCGTTGATCGATGTCACATTGCCATCTGTCGATTTTTCAAAACCTTCACGCGTTGCTTCTGCCATTTTCTCACTGGTAATTAAATTGGAGGTAATCAATAAACGAATCGCCATCGCCTCATTTACTTTAACAAGCACTTTGGCATCGATGTTTTTTTCACTTAGATATAAGGCTCCAAGATAAACCTCTACAAAAAATTTTCTTCGCTCCCCAACCCCCTGTAAGGTAAGTTCGGTTTCACCTACCTTTAAAGTTTTAGGGAATTTGGCAGCCGAGTTGTCTTGGGCGTGAAGCGTTGAAGAACCAAGTAAACAAATAGCGAATAAGAACGCTACATTTTTTTTATACATAATAATCCATCTCTAAGATACTGTTCTAACAAATAAGACGCACGCGCCTTATTACCTATTTGGATCTGAACATCAAAATCATTTCCTATAAAATACCGCGCAGTTTCATTTATATGGGTAACCATATTTAAATTCTTATCAAAAATGTAATCAATATAAATATTATTTAGAGCTACCTACCAACCCGAACCATCGCAGCTTGAATATGGAAGCATTCATTTACGTCTGAGATAATCCTAACCCGACTTTTAATCAAACCACAAAGTCCTTGTAGGAATACCTTTTAGTCTTGCTATTCATTATTAAAGCCCTCATGCCGCCTGTAAATTGAGCTCAACTTTTAAACAACTCTAATTAGATCAGACTCAAAACAAGGCCCTTTATATATGAGAAAGACCCCAATTTTAAACCGTTTAACCGTTTCAATTATCGCTATAGCTGCTATTACAGCCCCTTTGCTTGCGATGAACGCTAAAGGTGCTGGCTTACAACTCATGCCGGGGTCATCAAATTTTGGCACTGCTGGGGCTGGTCATGCAGCCATTGGTTTAGGTGCGGGCTCAGCTTGGGCAAATCCTGCGACGATGACACTTGTTGAAGGGCAACAAATCGCACTCGGCGTGATTGCGGCTAAAACAGACATTCAGTTTGAAGCAAATGACCCTGAAGTTGAAAGCGGCGGTGACTCAGGTGGTGAAATTTATATTCCCTCTTTTTCCTACCTTGCCAGTATTCACGATAAAATGCGCTTTGGTTTTTCAGTGGTGGTGCCTTACGGAAATTCTTTAGATTATGATAATGATTGGGAGGGAAGTAATGTTGCAACTGAAGTTAGTTTAGAAACAATACAAGCAATGCCTTCATTTGCTTACCGTATCAACAATCAATTCTCAGTTGGTTTTGGTGTAACGGCTAATCATACAAGTGTTGAACAAGCGCTCCAAATGTCCGTACTACGAAATACCATGGATGTTACGCTAGAAGCAGATAGTATTGATTACGGTTGGACCTTAGGCGGATTATATGAATTAAATGTCGCTCACCGCATTAGTTTTGTGTATCGGTCACAAGTAGATAGTGATTTAACCGGCACAGGCAGCGTTGGCGCGAGTGATTATGATGCCAATCTCAATTGGGAAAACCCTGCAAGTATTGTTATTAGTGGCTATCACCAAGTAAGCGATGATATTACTTTACTATGGGACCTTGGCCGTACATTTTATAGTGCATTTGAGGAAACCAAAGTCGAATTGGAAGGTTTTCCAACAGAGATAGTCCTAGAACGTAACTGGAAAGATGCTAACCGGTATGCGATTGGTACACATTACCAACTAAACGATAATGTAATTTTACAAGCGGGTTATTCCTATGAAGAAAGCACTGTGGAGACAGTAGATCGAAGTATCGACTTACCTTTAGATAACATCCAACGCTTCACGGTGGGCGCAATTTATAAAGTCAGCCCAAACACAGATTTATCACTCGGGCTTGAGTATGCTGATCTTGGCTCGCCCAACATTGAAGATAACGGCGACCCTTTATTTGCAAGCCCTGAAGGGGAATATGATAACAGCGCAATGGCTGGTTCACTTTCCATCAACTATAAGTTATAGCGCCAACCCATAGCTACCTTTTATTTCTGCGACTTGGCAAGATAAATTCAGGAATGGATTCCAAACTTTATCTTGCGTTTTTTAGCACCAAAAGAGATTTACCGTTAAACTTAGTGCTCCTTTTGTTATGAATATGGGGTATGAATGAAGCTAGAACAACTTGCTCGCTACGACATTAAGCTTTTAGTTGCCTTACAGGTATTACTTGAAGAACAGAGCGTCTCTCGGGCTGCTGAACGTTTATTTGTAACCCAATCAGCGATGAGTAAAATGCTGGTTCGCTTAAAGGATACATTTGGTGAGGAACTATTCATTCGAACCAATCATGGTATTCAAGCCACCGACCATGCTCTTGCATTGCAAACACCTTTATCCGATGCTTTAGAAGCGCTCAATGTGCTGCTAAGCCCTCAAGAATTTACTCCAGCATTATGTGACCGCACATTTCGCATTACTATGTTAGACAATCTCTCAAATCGTGTCATGCCCGGTCTTTTACATACTTTAAGTGAGCAAGCCCCAGGGGTTAAAATTCAACTGAAGCCATGGAGCCGCCATTCATTAGACGACTTGGCAAATGGTCAATTAGATTTAGCGGTGAATGTTGTCGAGGTTGAGCGCGCCAATTTTTACCAACTCAAACTAGTTGATATTCAAATTTGCGCCATTGTTAGAAAAGAACATCCTTTAACGAATAAAAAAGAAATTTTACTCGATGAGTTTCTTAATTACTCTTTCATCAAAGTAATTATTCCAGAGTTTAATGAGAACCATCAAAAAGATCAGGATATTTTGGCGGCACTAGGAAAAGAACGAAAAATAGTCTTTGAAACAAATAATGCTAATTGTGCGCTATCAAGCCTTCATCGCACCGATTACATTATGTTTGGTGCCAAAGGAGCTAACAATAAAATATATGAACAGATGGGGCTCACCACTATCCCCTTACCTAAGGAGTTGACAGCACCTAAGTTTAGTATGAAGTTCATCTGGCATCAGCGCCAAAACTTACCGGCTGAACAAGTTTGGTTTCGAAAGCTGTTAATGATGGAGTTAGCGGCTAGTCAAACTACTTGAGCGCCGCTATCCCTATAAAAATAGAAAATAATTAGGCACTTGCCTAGAAGAACTCTAGATCGCCACCTTCAACAAATTCTTCAATAAGTTTATCGCTTTCTGCAAATTTTTCAGGTGACCAGTTTAAGTTAAAAATAAGTCGTTGATGAATCGTAAAGTCTTGAAATTTATGGTCAGGATCATGAATTGTGTATTTAAAACATAGTTGTGGCTCTGTTGAACCAAATGAAATATGTTTTTGTTGATGATTCACAATAATGGGTACATGAGTACGATGGTCGGCCTGATCGTCAGAATTCGCAAAGTAACGCGATTTAACGCTTCCCCAAATCATATTCGTTGCTTCATTCAGAATAGAGTTAATATCACCACGACTCGGAGTATTACTTCTTATAAAAGTTCGCTCAGAACGTACCAAATCAAAAATCTCGTTTTCTGTTGTTTGTAGCATCATATAACCACGACACCAATCACTCTCAAGCGGAATCATACTAAAGAGTTCACCATATATAATTTGATCTTTCACTAAATACGGGTAATCACAGCGCACAATAGAACCTGGTATCAGGTCTTGTAGAACTTTAATCGATATATCCTGAAAACCCTGAGCTAATTCTACCGGGTAATACATATTACAAATATATTCATTAATTAATTCATTCAATTTGTGAATATTATTAGTGCTGTAATAACCGGTTATCGCCGTTTGTACATCCTGCGAAAGTTCATGGTCTTTCGTACGCCGAAGAAAAATCGGAAGCTCTGGCCGATCTTTATGAATGCCTAAACATAAATCGATACCCGTAACACCATTTTCATCTTCAGCTTCCGTTAGAAAAATTGCTCCAAGCTCGACATTGGAGGCGAGAATTTCATGTATATCGTTCGACGCTTCTATCAAACCAACTGTATGCTCACCTGTGGTGACTTTTAAGCCCACCAGGTTATTCTCAACACAGACATCTTTAAGTACGGTCAATGCAACAGATTCAAACTCATGAATTAACACTTTACTAACTATTTTCGTCGTTTCGCTCATTACTCTCTCTTTATTAATTTGCCCCTGTGATGCACGTTTTATACAAACAAACAGTTTGGCGTTCAATTCAGTATAAACCAATCTGAAATATTGCCATTATTTTTCAAATTATTACCTTAAATATAATATCTTAGACCTCAGTTAAAGAGGTTTTTTTATCATCGAAAGCAGTTTTGTACATATACTCACAACTATCTCCTTTACCGATTGATTTGCTCTTCTATACTCAATAGCAGAAGTTTTTTGTTAGGCCCAAAGCCAGCCTGATTTTTTTTAAAGGAGTTAGAAAATGTCTTTAGAATCACTATTTAATGAAACACACAACCTACCAAATATTCCTAAAGTCGTTCAGGAATTAATTGAGAATTTTAATAACCCAGATATCAATGCCGACGAAATCTCAAAAAAAGTTCAAATGGATCAGGTTATTTCTGCAAAAGTCATGCGTTTGGCAAACTCTGCTCGATATGGCGCAGGCAGAAGTATCCCATCCATAGATTCTGCCGTCGTAATGCTAGGGTTTGACACCTTAAAAACTTTAGTGGTCGCTTCCGGTGTTACCGGCGCATTTAAAGATATCCCTGGGTTTGACAAAAAACAATTTTGGCGCGATAGCTTTTTAACTGCCAGTATTTGTAAGCTTATTTCAAAACACACCTCTGTCGATGTAGAGACAGCATTTACTTGCGGAATGATGCACAATATAGGCGAGCTTCTAATTCATATTGTTCATGAAGAGTCTGCAGTAAAAATTGATAAATTAGTTGAGTCAGGTGCAAACCGAATTGACTTGCAAGAAAACCAATATGGCTACGACTATACTCAGGTCGGTTATGGTTTAGCTAAGCGCTGGAACTTTCCTGAAGAAGTGTTATTTGGTATTCGACAACAAGAGAATCCTCTCAACTTTGATGAATTGTCACAGTTGGCGGCGACTATTTATTTAGCAAAATACCTGAACGAAGCTTTTAAAGCAGAAACTGATAAAGAATCCATATTATCTGAATTTCCGAATGATATTGCCAAGCCTCTAAATATCAATCTGCTCTCGTTTTTTGAAGACATTGTCGAACTCACTGAAGCCGAAGACGATATTGATAGTTTGTTAAATTAAATTCTCTTTGGGGGATGTAATGAACCCATCTCCCAAATTTATACTTTGAAATACATTCTTTCAAATTGAGCTTTAAACATGCCTTTATCACACAGATTTTACAAAGAGCAAAAAATCATACTGACTACTTGGTCAGGTGAAGTCACCGACACAGAACTCATTCGATTTTATATGGGGCTGTATAACAACAACCAATGGTGCCCTGAATTTAATGAGATTATCGACCTAAGGGATGCTCAATTAGAAGCGGTTTCAAACGACGCATTAATAAAGTTAAGTGAAGTAACCACTAGCTGCTTGAAAGGTGAAAATCTCAAATTGGCAATCATTTCACCTTCCGAACTATCATCTCATATTGCTCGAATATATGAAGCATTTACCCATATTCCAAATGAATCAACGAAAGTCGTTCATCACTTAAATGAAGCGTTAGACTGGCTAGAATAAGCAATACAAAACAATCTATTTACTGATAAAAATGAATGATAACTTCCCTCAAGACCTTTATACAGACCATGAATACCGAATATTCGCCCCATAAGCAGAGCTTATTATTAACTTTTAGAAGGAAATAGCGTAGTATATGGGCGCGTAAATACGAGTGTGGTCTACACTTTATGCCTTAAATTATACCTTTAGAGTATTCTTTAAATAGAGACCGCCGATCGGCAATACTAACTATACCGATAGTCAATAGACTGTCACTAAAGCCGATACCGGTGCAACCAAACACCAATTGATGAGCGCTAGAAGCTTATCGCGCACCACTGGGCATGGGTGAAGCCGCTTACGATCAATATTAGAGAGTAAAGCGGTTTTTTGACAGCCATTATTAAAACTGTAAGTGAGAGATTTGTATGAGTTTGTATTCAGAATACCTAAAAGAAATTGATGTTCGTAAAGCTGACCTTGGGTTGAACCCAAAACCAATTGATACTGCTGATCTTTTATCAGAAATCATTGCTCAGATTAAAGATACTGGCAATGCAGCTCGCGCAGCTTCACTTGATTTCTTCATCTACAATACGATCCCTGGTACTACAAGTGCTGCAGGCGTTAAAGCAGCGTTCTTGAAAGACATCGCTCTAGGTAAAGAGACTGTTGCAGAAATCACTGCTGAGTTCGCTCTTGAGCAGCTTTCTCACATGAAAGGCGGTCCTTCTGTTGAAGCACTACTAGACATCGCACTTTCTGATGATGCACAAGCTAAAGCAGCGGGTGAAGTTCTAAAGTCTCAAGTATTCCTATACGATGCTGATACTTCTCGCCTTGCTGACGCATTCAAAGCAGGCAATACCATCGCTAAAGACATTTTAGAAAGCTACACGAAGGCTGAGTTCTTCACTAAGCTTCCTGAAATCGACGAAAAAATCGACGTAGTGACTTACATCGCTGCTGAAGGTGACATCTCTACCGACCTTCTTTCTCCAGGTAACCAGTCTCACTCACGTGCTGACCGTGAATTGCACGGCCAGTGCATGATCACTCCTGAAGCTCAGCAAGAAATTGTTGCTCTAGGTAAGAAGCACCCGAATGCTAAAGTGATGCTAATCGCTGAAAAAGGCACCATGGGTGTTGGTTCTTCTCGTATGTCTGGTGTTAACAACGTTGCACTTTGGGCCGGTAAAAAGACTTCTCCTTACATCCCGTTCATCAACAACGCACCTGTTGTTGCTGGTACTAACGGTATCGCTCCAATTTTCTTGACCACTGTTGGTGTAACTGGCGGTATCGGTCTTGACCTTAAAAACTGGGTTAAGAAAGTAGACGCTAACGGCAACGTAGTTAAAGATGCTAACGGCGACAACGTATTAGAAGAAGCTTACTCTGTTGCGACTGGTACGGTTCTTACGATTGATACGAAAGCTAAGAAGCTTTTCAACGGCGATAAAGAAGTCGCAGACGTTGCTGACGCGTTCTCTCCTCAGAAAGTTGAATTCATGAAAGCTGGCGGTTCTTACGCGCTAACTTTCGGTAAGAAGCTACAGACTTTTGCTGCTGAAACTTTAGGTATTGAAGCACCTTCTGTATTCGCTGCTTCTAAAGAAATCTCTGTTGAAGGCCAGGGCCTTACTGCTGTTGAAAAAATCTTCAACCGTAACGCTGTAGGTGTTGCATCGGCTACTCCTCTACATACTGGTTCTGACGTTCGCGTTAAAGTGAACATCGTAGGTTCTCAAGATACGACCGGTCCTATGACTTGCCAAGAACTAGAATCAATGGCCGCCTCTACTATTTCTCCAAGTGTTGATGGTGCATTCCAGTCTGGTTGTCATACGGCATCAGTATGGGACAGCAAAGCTAAAGCTAACACGCCTAAACTAATGGCATTCATGAACGACTTCGGCGTAATCACTGCACGTGACCCGAAAGGCGTTTACCACTCAATGACTGACGTAATCCACAAAGTATTGAACGACATCACTATCGATGATCGTGCAATTATCATCGGTGGTGACTCTCACACTCGTATGTCTAAGGGCGTAGCATTCGGTGCTGACTCTGGTACAGTTGCGATTGCATTGGCTACTGGCGAATGTGCTATGCCAATCCCTGAGTCTGTTAAAGTGACCTTTAAAGGTCACATGAAAGACCACGTTGATTTCCGTGATGTTGTTCACTCAACTCAAGCACAAATGCTTAATAAGTTCGGCGAGAACGTTTTCCAAGGCCGTGTAATTGAAGTACAAATCGGTACTTTGCTTGCTGACCAAGCGTTTACCTTCACTGACTGGACTGCAGAAATGAAAGCTAAGGCTTCTATCTGTATTTCTACAAACGATACTTTGGTCAAATCTCTAGAACTAGCAAAAGCTCGCATCCAGATCATGATCAACAAAGGTATGGAAAACTCTGCAAACATGCTTCAAGGTCTTATCGATCTTGCAGACAAGCGTATTGCGGGTATCCAGTCTGGTGAAGAGCCAGCACTTGCTCCTGATGACAACGCTAACTACTTCGCTGAAATCGTTGTAGATCTAGACTTGATCGACGAGCCAATGATTGCTGACCCAGACGTAAACAACGAAGACGTATCTAAGCGTTATACGCACGATGTGATCCGTCAAGCGTCTTACTACGATGGCCGTAAAGTTGACCTAGGTTTTGTTGGTTCTTGCATGGTGCACAAAGGCGATATGCAAATCATCGCAGCTATGCTTCGTAACTTAGAGAAGAAGGGTCCTATCACGTTCAACTCTCCTCTAGTTGTAGCACCACCTACGTACAACATCGTTGACGAGCTAAAAGCGGAAGGCGACTGGGATATCCTATCGAAATACGCTGGTTTCACTTTCGATGATTCACATCCAAAAGAAGCAGCGCGTACTAAGTACGAAAACATCATGTACCTAGAACGCCCTGGTTGTAACCTATGCATGGGTAACCAAGAGAAAGCAGAAGCAGGTGATACTGTTCTTGCGACTTCTACCCGTCTTTTCCAAGGCCGTGTTGTAGAAGACTCTGCTGAGAAGAAAGGTGAATCTCTACTAGGTTCTACGCCAATGGTTGTACTGTCTACTATCCTAGG
>Ga0209184_1000388_pt1 | contig 49311 bp, 43 predicted proteins | sample EN8Hudsemesocosm_2_FD_184627 | JGI IMG/M metagenome (GOLD analysis project Ga0209184, IMG submission 184627) | Methane-oxidizing microbial communities from mesocosms in the Hudson Canyon - EN8C Hudson Canyon (SPAdes) (version 2) | ecosystem: Environmental > Aquatic > Marine > Cold seeps | place... | reverse complement strand
CGATGGTGGTGAGTTCACTCATGGCTTCACTTACTCAGGCCATCCCGCTGCTTGTGCAGCAGGTATTGCAACTATAGATATTCTTAAAAACGACAAAGTCATTGAAAATGCAGCAGCAGATATTATGCCGTACTTCCAAGCACAGCTTCGTACTTTAGAAGATCACCCTATTGTTGGTGAAGTGCGTGGTATGGGTATGGTTGCAGCTTTAGAAATTGCTAAAAACAAGTCAGCTAAAGAACGTTTAGCACCTGACTGTGCTGGCGGTGCTATGGTGAAAACTCATGCCATTAACCATGGTTTAATGGTCCGTTCAGTAGGTGATGCGATTGTTACCGCGCCTCCTATGGTTTGTACTAGAGAAGAAATTGATTTATTAATCGCTAGATTAACCATAGCCTTAGACTACACGGCCAAGTACTATGGGATAAAAACCAATTAATACTAATCCGTATAAAAAATATTTAAACTAAATCAGCTCTAACAAAAGGCCATGCTATTTTTAGCTTGGCCTTTTCCTTTTTAACGATAAAATCATTAAAATCAAATTTTTATCGTATTTAACTATCCAAATGGACGATAAAGAACCTTCCAGGTGTGGAAATGTCTATAAACTTCACTGTTGCTATTGAATTCACCAAAATAATATTTATAGTAAGATAACTAATCAAAAGCATTGAAAATAATATGTCTCATGTTGCACAAATAGCTGATATAGCAGCGAATTGGATTGATAATTTATCAGACGAGGACTTTCCTCAAAAACTAGCTTCAGGATTAAAGCTATTAGTTGAAAGCAACGATGTAACGGTAATATTATTTAGGCACTCTGCTTTACCAACGCTTGAGTATTTTGATGATCCGATGAAGGGAGGCAGTAACAATATCGATTTATTTGTTAAAGGTGCATTTCTCATTGATCCTTTCTACCTAGTGGCCACTCAGAAACAGCAGCGAGGCTTTGTTCATTTAAAAACGATAATGCCCTCAGGTTTTAAACAAACCGAATATTATCGCACTTGGTACGCTAATTCTGGGCTGAAAGATGAATGCGGCTATCTTATCACTTTACCTAATAATGATTTTATTAATATCTCTATTGGTCGTACTGGAGAGTTGAAAAACTTCTCTAAAAAAGAATTAGCTTTACTCGATGATATTACACCTTTAATAGAGAAAGTTTGTCTGCAACATTGGAGTCAAGCAGAGCCTGATGAGCAGAGCTCAAATATCAGAGCAAGAATGCAACATGCCTTAGATCACTTTGGCGCTTCAATGTTAACGCAAAGAGAAAAGCAAGTTGTACATTTGATCTTGCATGGCCACACGACTAAAACAGTGTCAGAAGAGTTAAATATTGTCGTTGAAACGGTGAAGCTACATCGAAAACACGCCTATGCTAAGCTTGATATTAATTCACAGTCTGAATTGTTTTACTTATTTATTGATTCATTAATGAGTGTTGAAGAGTATGTAGAGGGTGACCCGCTATCTAATTATATGTAGTTAGACAACGGATCGGTTTTCATAAAATACTTTATTACATGTCATATCTATAAATAGGTTTCGTATTCAAGTGCCGTCATTTGGTTATTAAACTCTTCTAATTCTTGCTCTTTGGTCACGGTAAACACTCGTTGAAACTCTTCACCAAAATATTGTCCGATAAATTCTGAATGCTTAAAACTCTCAATAGATTTCGACCATGAACTGGATAAACTTGCTGGGACTTGGTCGTAAGCATTGCCTATAATGGCCTCAGGTGCGGTCAATTTATTTTCAATACCGTATAACATGCCTGCAATAATGGCCGCAGCAACGAGATAAGGGTTAGCATCTGCGCCAGCGACTCTATGCTCTATTCGCATAGCCTTATGACTGCCGGCTGGCACTCTTAATGCGACAGTACGATTTTCATAGCCCCAAGTTGCCGTCATTGGCACATGAGAGCCCTCTTTAAAGCGACGATATGAATTTAAATGTGGTGCAAAAATCAACATGCAATCATCCAGTGTTGCCAAACAACCAGCAATAGCATGTTGTAGTAATTCGTTGCCTTCATCAGTACCATTGTCAAAAGCATTGTTGCCGTTTTTATCGAGCAAACTGCAATGCATATGCATGCCGTTTCCTGCAAGCTCAGCAAAAGGTTTAGCCATAAAAGAGGCGCGTAAATCCAATTGTTTTGCCACCCCTTTGATGGTTCTTTGTAGCATTAATGCTTGGTCTGCGGCGACTAAGGCATCGGGTTGGTGATATAAATTGATTTCATACTGCGAAGGTGCGGCTTCGGTAATTAGGGTATCAATGGGCAAGTTTTGTGCTTTTGCTGCATCGCGTACGCCGTGCATAAATTCACTCATGTCTTGCATGCAGTCTAAGCCATAAGTCTGACCCGCATCGATACCTGATGAATTGAGTTGACTATGAATTGGCCTTCCTTGTTCATCATTGTTTTTAGCAAATAAGCTAAATTCCATTTCAAAGGCAGGCATTGCCGATAAACCAAGCTTTGCAAAACGAGATATGATGCTGTCTAATGTATGACGAACATCGTATTGACAAGGGATATTATTAAAGTCATTCAATGACATTAGGATTTGCGCGGTTGGCCTATTTAGCCAAGGTACTGTTGTTAATGTGCGAATGTCAATAATACAAACACCATCCTCGTCACCACTTTGGTAAACCCAACTACTCGCGTCTCGTCCCCAAACATCAAAAGCAATTGTGGTTAGCGGTAGCTTGAGACCACCATTGATAACTTTCGAAATATTATTTCGCTCAATCCATTTACCTCTAAGTTTGCCATTAATATCAGGTAGCATAACTTCAAAAATTTCGATTTCAGGGTGGTCTTTTAGAAACTTATTTAAAATTTCAACATTGCTTAAAGACATAATTATCTCTGTAAAATAGGGTTAAAAAGGTATTTAACCAAGAAGAAAAAAAGCCCCTAGCACTAGCACTAGGGGAAAGGAAACAAAAGAAAACTAGAAATTCATATTAAAGCTAGCACCAATTGTGCGTGGTTTTGTTGGCCAAACAAAGGTATTAACTAAACCAAAGCCGTTTTGGTTGTCGGCATCTGCATTTTCCCAACCACGTTCAAAGTAATTTGCATCGGTAACATTATCGATATATATACTGACAGACCAGTCATCTTCGCTTTCATACATAGCGCGCAAGCCAAGCTCATTCCAACTGTCAATTTTAGCCGTTTCATAGTTACCTGGGCCACCGTAAATTTCACTTTGGTAAACCCATTGAGCAATTAAAGTTACGATGCCGCTATCCATATAATGAAAATATGAAGTAACCAAAGAGCCACTTAACTCTGGCGCCATGGGTAACTTGTTTCCTAAGGTACCATCACCTTCTTCAATTTCTTTGGTTATTTCACTGTCCATCCATGCGCCAGCGATACGGAAATCCCAATTCTCTGTTGGTGTCCAACGCATATCAGCTTCTATGCCATGGTTTTGTGCTTCACCAACATTTTTCACTAATTGCGAGCCACCTTCAAAAATGATCATTTGCAAATCTTGATAGTCATAGGTGAAGTACGCGAGGTTAAGCTGCATTGAGTTGTCTAACAACATCATTTTAGAGCCAATTTCATAACTCGTAGTGGTTTCAGGTTCAAAAGCTAGTGGTTCGCTGCCAGGAGCTAATGGGCCACCGTAATCTTGTGAACCATCATTGTCGATACCAAAAGTAGAATAACCGCCAGATTTATACCCCTTTGCTGCATTAGCATATAAATTTATCGTGTCAGTTAACTCATACACAGCCGCAACTCGTGGTGTGAAGTCTGTCCAAGTATCTTTCGCTTGCACAAAATCTTCGGTGTACCATTCAAAAACAAAGGTATTACCGAGCGCGCCACCAGAGTCTAATACTTTAATGCTCATATCTTTAGTATCACTGGTGTATCGACCACCGAAAGTCAGGTCAAGTTTATCTGTGGCTTGCCAAGTAATATCACCATATACAGACCAACCGGTGTTCTTTAATATATCAATATTGGTTTCTGGTTTATTTTCTAATAATTCATCAGGGTCTATCGCTTCTCCCCAATACTCCGTCCAAGCATCATCGGTACAACCCGTTGCGCCATCTATCCCTTCATCGGTTGCTAATACCGCAGTACATAGGGCATTTTCGTCATATGCATTAATAAAGGTAGCATCAACATCTTCTTGATAAACACTCAGTCCAACAAACCAGTTAATTGAGCCATCACCTTGGTAATTTAACCTTAATTCTTGGCTAGCATAATCAACCGTTTGGTCTTGACCATAGTTGTTAATAAGTTCAGGCTGTCCGTCATAATCTTCTAAATAATCAAAATCATAGCTCTTATAACCCGTAATTGAGGTTAATAAATATTCATCTGAAAGGGTGAACTCTATGTTGGCTTGCAGTGCAAGTATTTCACCACGGTCATAGCCTTTGCCTTTTCCCCAGTCTATATTGACTTTATCTTCTGCAATCTCGTTAACTTCAGTCCAATATACTGAAGGATCTTGCTCTCTATCTTCATAAGTTGCACGAAAAACAGCGTCAATGTTATCTCCTTCGTAACGTAGAGATAAACGAGTAGAATTTATTTCACCGCCACCAAGATCACCACCACCAGCGACATTTTCTAGCCAACCACCTTTGCTGACAAAATTTCCTGCAGCACGAAAATACCAATTGTCAGTTAACGGTATATTCACCATACCTGTTACCTCTTGGGTATCAAATTGCGCAACGGAAACGCCTACTCTGGCCTCAAAATCAGAAATAGGTTTGTTGGTAGTAATATTAATGCCTCCAGCTATAGCGTTACGGCCGAATAAGGTACCTTGGGGTCCTTTTACTACTTCAGCACGTTCCATATCGTAAAATGACATCTGCACCCCACCATTACGACCAGCCCAAAGGCCATCAGTGAAAATAGCTACTGATGGGTCACCACCTATACCAAAATCATTGGTGCCAATACCTCGAATAGAAAGGGCATCAATAAAGCTATCTTCTGTTTTACCATTAAAACCGGGGGTTAAATCAACCAAGCCACGCACATCTTCAATGCGTAGTTGTTCCATCATGTCGCCATTAAACGCAGAAACCGCAACGGGCACCTCTTGAACAGATTGAGATCGTTTTTGTACTTTAACTTCGATTACTTCTATTTCACTCGCTAACGCACTGTTTAAGCCAAGGGCTAAAAACAATGGCGATAACTTAAATAAATTGGGTGCACTGAGCTTTGATTTCTGATTCATAGTAAGACCTATTGTATTTGAGTTTAATTTTCACTTTGCCACGACATTAAGACGAAACTCCGTGACTTTTATTGTTATTATTTTTTTGTTGTTAATTTTCATTCAAAATTAGATTAAATAATTTACAGATATTGGAACATACCCCTATCGCGTTAGGTTTTAAAAACGATAATAATATATACACCCAAACTACCTCAATATGCAGAATTCAGCTGGAATTAGAAACGTATTTAGGCAAGGCATTGATTGAAGAGAATGGTTATTCCCTTATTGAAATCAATAACGCAACATAAAACGTTTCTAAACCAGCCCTGCGGGGATTTCTGAGCAAAACACGCTCATCGTTTCATCTGTTTTTAAGGGAACAACCATTAATAAAAAGATGCGCCTTGAGCATGATTCGCTCAGTCATCCTGAAACTCACATCTTGAAGTGGCTTGGGTATACCCAAATAAGTTACCCCTATCGGGGTAACTTAATCATGGCCTTTTTATGCAAAACTGAATGACCAATAAAAAGACAACAATATTGATTAGTCGGCTGCCTAAGTTAAAAAATCTAAAAACAAGCAACCGATATAAACTTATTAAGCTTGAAGAAAGAGAGATTTATGACAGAAAAAATATTGGGGAAAAAAGATCTAGTTCTTTTTACTGTTTCCGCCATTTTATTATTAGATACTTTGGCCTCTGCTGCCTCTGTAGGTGTTTCTAGCATTTTTTGGTGGTTATTTCTTGGTGTTATCTTTTTTATACCTTTTGCATTAATCACTGCAGAAATGTCATGTTCATATCCTGAGCAAGGTGGGATCTACGCATGGGTTAAAACGGCCTTTGGCAATCGATGGGCTGCAAGAGCGTCATGGAGCTATTGGGTAAATACTGCAGTATGGATTCCTGCAATAGCCATATTATTTGCTGGCATATTTAAGCAAATGTTTATGCCTGATTTAAGTCTTTATGGGCAAATTATTATTGGTCTGATACTCACGTGGATCACCGTTGCGGTAAATATTGTTAGCTTAGATATTGGACGGTTTGTCCCTGATACAGGTGCAGTTTTAAAAATAGTTATTTTTCTGGTATTAATATTAGGTGCTTTTAATTATGTTGGTGAACACGGTATGGCCAATGAATTTACACTTGCGGCACTTAAACCTGATTGGCAAGCTAGTTTTCAATATATTCCGGCTATTATCTATGGCATGTTGGGTTTTGAATTAGTCAGTGCCAGCAGTGATGAAATGAAGGACCCAGCCCGAGATATGCCTAAGGCAGTGCTTATTTCTGCTGCTATTATTATTGTTTTGTATATATTCGGCACAATTGCCATGTTAGCTGCTATCCCCGCGCAAGATATTAATTTAGTTGAAGGGCTGATGGATACCTTAAATCTTTTATTTGGTCAAACGCCAGCAGGGCAAACTTTTGCAATGGCTTTAGGTGTTGCAGCGTTGTTTACCTTTTTTTCTAATGGTGTAACTTGGGCTTTAGGCTGTAACCGCGCAGCAGCAGAAGCGGCTAAAATGGGTGAATTACCAGCAATTTTTGCCAAAGAAAGCAAAAATTATGGCACACCGGTAGGCGCTAGCATAATGATGGGTTTAGTAAGTACCGCAACCATAATACTTTATGGTTTTCTTGCCGGCTCAAACGAAGACTTATTCTGGTCATTGTTTGCCTTTAGCGCCGTTATTTTTATGCTACCTTATATCGCAATGATGCTGGCTTTTATCAAGGCTCGTATTGAACAGCCACACCATGAACGTCCATATAAAATACCTGGCGGAATACTAGTGGCTCGTATATTCGCTTATTCATGCATAGTAGTACTAAGTTTCGCTATCGTTTTGTTTATCTACTCTCCTGGTGAGGGAATGCAATGGCCGGTATTTATAGGTGTTATTGTCACCTTAATTATTGGCGAACTCTCAATCCGCTCAGCAGAAAAAACAAAATCTGCATCGCGAATTAATTTTTCACTCAGTAAAAATTAATACCAAGAAACGTGTAAAAAAAAGGCCAGTTTGATGTTCAAACTGGCCTTTTTATTTATATGAAAAATCTAACTAACAGTAGCATTTGAAAATAATTGACTAATATTATCTTCACTGTAATTGAGCATCTTTGATAAAATCTGATAGCTATGCTGGCCTAAATCAGGTGACGCGCTGTTATATTGCAATGGCGTCGCCGAAAGGTTAATGGGTGATGCTACGGTATCTATAAGCTCACCATGTTGATTGGCTACTTGTTTTACCATTTCACGATGCTTAATTTGCGGATGTTCAAAAACCTGCTCTAAGCTATTAACGGGGCCACAAGGCACAGCGACACGTTCAAGTTGTTCAATCCACCATTGCGTTGTGTGTGAAGCAAGCTTGCACGCTAGAATAGGAATAAGCTTGTCTCGGTTAATCACTCGCTGCTCATTCGTCGCAAACCAAGGGTCTTCAGCAATATTAGGGCATTCGGCAACCTGACAGAATTTTACAAATTGATTATCATTACCGATAGCTAAAATAAGACTACCATCCTGTGTAGCAAAAGTTTGATAAGGCACAATATTGGGATGTCCGTTACCGAGTCGTTGCGGTTTTTTTCCGGTAGCTAAATAGTTCATCCCTTGATTGGCTAATGTCGCCACTTGCACATCAAGTAAAGCAATATCAATATGCTGACCTTCGTTAGTATGTTGGCGCGCCATAAGCGCGGCTAACACCGCATTACAACTGTATAAACCGGTCATAACATCAACTAGCGCAACACCGACTTTCATTGGCATGCCATCAGGCTCACCGGTGATACTCATTAAGCCACCTTCACCTTGAATCATGCCATCATAGCCCGCTTTATGGGCGCTAGGGCCACTTTGACCAAAGCCAGTAATAGAGCAATAAACAATGCGTGGATTAATCTCTTTTACACTTTGATAATCAAGACCATATTTAGCAAGTCCACCCACTTTGTAATTTTCAATGAGCACATCGGCCTGAGCAATTAGATCTTTGATTACTTGCTGACCTTGCGCTTGCGTTATATCAATAGCAATGGATTGCTTGTTACGATTCACACAATGAAAATACGCCGCTTGCGGTGGCTGCTCCTCGCTCGCCTCCTTAATAAAAGGAGGCCCCCAAAAGCGGGTGTCATCGCCTTTTCTGGGGCGCTCAACCTTGATTACTTCAGCGCCCATATCCGCCAACATTTGCGAGGCCCAAGGCCCCGCTAAAATGCGGCTTAAGTCGACAACTTTTATATTTTCTAATGCGCTAGCCATTAGCAGAATGCCTGATATCCAGTGATAGCACGACCTAAAATTAAGGCATGAACATCATGAGTGCCTTCGTAAGTGTTTACTGCTTCTAAATTCATAACATGACGAATAACACCAAATTCATCACTGATACCATTGCCGCCATGCATATCACGGGCAACTCGTGCAATATCGAGAGATTTTCCACAGTTATTACGTTTCAGCATAGAGATTAATTCAACCGGACACTGATCAGCATCCATTAACCGACCCATTTGCAAACAACCTTGTAAACCAAGACTTATCTCAGTTTGCATATCGGCCAGTTTCTTTTGGATTAATTGATTACAAGCCAAAGGACGGCCAAATTGTTGACGATCTAAAGTATAGTTACGAGCAGAATTAAAACAGAATTCAGCTGCCCCTAGTGAACCCCAAGCAATACCATAGCGCGCTTTATTAAGACAACCAAAAGGTCCAGCTAAACCAGTAATTTCTGGGAACATGTTTTCATCTGGTACAAAAACCTCATCCATAACAATCTCACCCGTTATTGAGGCACGTAAAGAAAATTTACCTTCAATTTTAGGCGCTGATAAACCTTCCATACCCTTTTCAAGCACAAAGCCACGGATTTTACGGTCAAGCTTTGCCCAAACAACAAATACATCGGCTATTGGTGAGTTGGTGATCCACATTTTATTACCAGTTAAACGGTAACCACCGTCAACCTTGGTGGCATAAGTAGACATTGATGCAGGATCGCTGCCTGAATTAGGCTCAGTTAAACCAAAGCAACCAACCCATTCACCCGAAGCAAGTTTAGGTAAATACTTCATTCGCTGTTCTTCTGTGCCGTAAGCATAGATAGGATGCATAACGAGCGACGATTGCACACTCATGGCGCTACGGTAACCGCTATCTACGCGCTCTACTTCGCGAGCGATTAAACCATAACTAACATAATTAACTTCACTGCCACCATATTTTGCTGGCAAAGTAGCACCCAACAAACCTAGTTGGCCTAACTCACGCATTATTTCGCGATCAAAATGTTCATGTCTATTAGCTTCCAGCACGCGTGGAAAAAGCTTTTCTTGACAATAATCGTAAGCGGTATCACGGATCATACGCTCTTCTTCGGTTAGTTGATTATCAAGAAACATAGGGTCTTGCCAGTTGAAAGGGGTTAGTTTTTGGGTCATGTGATTACTCCGTTTATTTACTGTTGTATTTTGATGGTTATATTTAATTGTTACACTCTATCCTTAAAGGTAAAATAAATATAATATATAGTTTTTATAGTTTTAATATATTTTATTTATAATTATTTTATGGCTTAACGATATGAATCTAAAACGTCTTGAATATTTCTGTCAGTTGGCTGTGTTAGGCAACTTTACGCGAGCAGCTAATAAAATTGGCATTGCGCAACCAGCACTGACCATTGCCATTCAAAAGCTAGAACAAGAAGTCGGGCTAAAACTGATTAACAGAGCAGAGAAAAATGCCCTTCTAACGGCAGAAGGTAAGGTGCTGTATAAGTTGGCAAGCCAACTATTAAGCCAAGCCAAACAAGTTAAGTTAGAGTTAGAGGAGCTAAAAGATCTTGAGCGCGGCAAAATCCATTTTGGTGTTTCTGCCATGATGGGATCTTATTATTTTCCGCAAGTATTAACCGCATTTAAGCAAAAATATCCACATATTAAAATCCACTTAGTAGATCAAGGTACGGCTGCGCTTGAAAAGATGCTATTAAATGGCGAGTTGGATTTGGCATTGGTAAGGGGCGATTTAGAGAACCCACAACTGCGTTACACTGAACTTATTAATGAAGAAATAGTGGCTGGCATGGTAAGTACACACCCACTAGCTGCACAGCAAACACTATCTCTGACGCAATTTTGTCAGCAGCCGCTGGTGTTATTTCATGAAGGTTACTTTTTACGTGAAGTGGTTAGTCATCACGCGAAAAAAAATCATTTACCGCTAGATATTCGCATGGAAACTAACCTTATTGAGCTGCAAAAATCTCTGGTTCGTAATGAGGTGGGTATCACTACTTGTTTATCACGAATTTTAAAAGATGAACCTAAAATGACGTCAATTCCATTTGATCCAAAAATTGAATTTAAATTAAGCTTAGCTTGGAAAAAAAATCATTATCTTTCCAAAGCAAGCAAAGCCTTCATAAACTATTTAAGTTCCACTTTGGATGAGATGCCATGAGCTAAGCGTTAAACTTAGCCTAAGTTAAAAAGCTCTAGCAAAAGCCTCCTTAAGTAAGTCGACCTTGTTAACTTCTCTAGGTGATTTCTTGTAAACTAGCGATAAATTAAATTGATAAGTTAACGAACTCGGCTGAATAATACGTATATCACCATTGTTTAATTCCTGTTGAATGTAACTTTGTGGCAGATAACCTATATATCGCCCAGACAAAACCATGGCTTTTCGCGTATCAAATTGATATGCCTTGGCTGATAAATTCAACTTTTTCAATTGCTCTCTACCCGATGCATCAATATCAATTCCAGGATGAATAGCAGGTACCTCGGCTAATTTTTCTGCGCTAATAACGGTATCAACCTGATTAAAAAATTCATGCTGCTTACTGCAACATAAATAAATGGGCTCACTGTAAATTGATTGATAACACAGTCCTTCTGTTTGTTGATAACCGGGGAACAAGGCAATATGTGCTTTATCTTTTAATAATAATTTTTCGATGTTATGAATACTATCACCATCAAGTACCAAATGAAGGTTAGGAAAACTGTCGTGCACAATTTGAATAACCTTTGCTAATTTGTGCTGTTTAGCCACATCAAGTTGATCGGCACATAAAATAACTAATTCACCGCTAAGCTCACTACCAAGTGAGCCGACCAGCAAAGAAAAGTCATTGAGTGATTCAAATAAATTAATGGCCGCATAATAGACTGCTTGGCCTTCTTCTGTTAATGAAAACCCCCCTCGGCCACGCAAACATAGCTTGAGTTTCATTCGAGTTTCTAAATTAGACATATGCACACTAATGGTTGAACGAGTGACGCCCAACTCATTTTCAGCAGCAGCAAAACCACCATTTTCTACCACCGCTTTGAAAATGCGAAGTAAGCGTAAATCATATTCAGTTACCGGTTTAGGAATAATAGATGATTTGTACATTAGTTTTACCAACATAAAACTTAAGGTTTAATGTTTTATATTTAACCTGAGTTTGTTTTGTTATTCAATAGAGAGAATGAATCATTTGTGGAGATTATTATGTTCGGCCTTAAAGACAACCAGTTAATTAAAAACTTTTCTTATATCAATGGTAGTTGGCATAGCAGTGAAACTGACATTGCAGTAACGAACCCTGCAACAGGTGAGCTGGTTGCTAATGTGAGCAACGCTGGCATAGCCGAAACAGAATTAGCAATAAAAGCAGCAAAAGATGCTTTTAAAATGTGGTCTGGAAAATCAGCCAATGAACGTGCTGGTTTATTACGCAATTGGTTTAATCTGATGATGCAGCATCAAGACGATTTAGGTCGGATACTGACTTTAGAGCAGGGCAAGCCACTTGCAGAAGCAAAGGGTGAAATTGGCTATGGTGCAGCATTTATTGAGTGGTTTGCCGAAGAAGGTAAACGTGTTTATGGAGATACGATTCCAGGACCAGCGAACGACAGACGCATTGTTGTTATTAAACAACCAGTAGGTGTTGTGGCCTCTATAACGCCATGGAACTTCCCTAATGCGATGATTGCGCGTAAAGCTGCAGCAGCATTAGCTGCGGGTTGTACTTTCGTTGTTCGTCCAGCGACGCAAACTCCTCTATCAGCACTAGCTATGGCTGAACTTGCTGAGCGTGCAGGTATTCCTGCTGGTGTATTTAACGTGGTAGTCGGTAATGATGCTCGTGGTATGGGTAAAGTATTAACTGAGCACCCAGATGTGGCCAAATTTACTTTTACCGGTTCAACCCCAGTAGGCAAATCGTTAATTAGTCAGTGTGCATCGACTGTGAAAAAAGTATCGATGGAATTAGGCGGTAATGCACCATTTATCGTGTTTGCTGATGCCGATCTTGATGCAGCAGTACAAGGTGCTTTAGCATCTAAATACCGCAATGCTGGACAAACTTGTGTTTGCACAAATAGAATTTTGGTGCATCAAGATGTGATGGCCGCGTTTAGCGAGAAACTTGTTGACGCAGTGAGTGAATTGTCAATTGGTAACGGCTTGACAGACGGCGTAAACGTTGGCCCGATGATCAGTGAACAAGCAGTTGCAGATGTACAGAAACTTGTAAACGCTTCAATTGAAATGGGCGCTAAAGTAGCATTAGGTGGACAAGTTGACCAAGCAGGTTCTTGTTTTTATCAGCCAACCATTTTAACAGACGTTACTAATGATATGCCTATCGCAGCCAATGAAATTTTTGGCCCGGTTTCACCATTAATTTCCTTTGCAACTGAAGAAGAAGCATTAGCGCTAGCCAATGATACCGAATATGGCTTAGCTGCATATTTTTATACTCGCGATATTGGCGCTGTTTGGCGTGTTGCCGAAGGTTTGGAATTCGGTATGGTTGGCATAAATGAAGGAATTATTTCAAATGCTGCCGCGCCTTTTGGTGGTGTAAAACAATCAGGCAATGGTCGTGAAGGCTCTAAATACGGCTTAGACGATTATTTGGAAATTAAGTACTTATGCATGGGTGGCTTAAACAAATAAGCACATTATTACCTAATTTATCTCGCTATTAACAAATTGAACAGGATAAGAATATGACAAACGCAAACTTACAAGCCCGTAAAACAAAAGTAGTTGCTAGAGGGCAAGGCAACATGTACCCAATTTATGTAGACCACGCTAAAAATGCTGAGATTTGGGATGTTGAAGGAAATCGCTTTATTGATTTTGGCGCAGGTATTGCGGTATGTAATACCGGCCACAGCCACCCTAAAGTAGTTGCGGCAGCCAAAGCACAACTAGATAAATTCAGCCATACCTGCATCATGGTAAACCCTTATGAAGTGGGCGTCGAATTAGCAGAAAAATTAACTGACATTGCGCCAGGCGATTCAGAGAAGAAAGCTATTTTTGTTTCTACCGGTGCTGAAGCGGTTGAAAACTGTGTGAAAATTGCCAGAGCACACACTGGCCGTCGTGGTGTTATTGCCTTTAATGGTGGCTTTCATGGCCGTACCAACTTAACAATGGCATTAACGGGTAAGATCACCCCTTATAAAAATTTATTTGGCCCTTTCCCAGGTGATATTTTCCACGCCCCCTTCCCTATCGATTGTCATGACATTTCGGTTAAAGCATCATTAAAAGCCGTAGAGAACTTATTTAAAGTGGACATTGCGCCAACGGATGTTGCGGCAATTATTGTTGAACCAGTACAAGGTGAAGGCGGATTCTATGCTGCCCCTACCGAATTTTTACAAGCACTAAGAGCAATTTGTGATGAGCATGGCATTGTTCTCATTGCTGATGAAATACAAACAGGTTTTGGTCGTACGGGTAAAATGTTCTGTTGTGAACATTCTGGTGTTGAACCCGATTTAATTACCATGGCGAAAGGTATAGCCGGTGGTTTCCCTATTGCAGCGGTTGTTGGCAAAAGTGAAATCATGGACGCACCACTGCCAGGTGGTTTAGGTGGCACCTATGGTGGCTCTCCTGTTGCTTGTGCTGCTGCATTAGCTGTATTAGAAGTGATTGAAGAAGAAAACTTAGTTAGCCGTTCAGCACAAATTGGGGCTATTTTTAACGAACGTTTATCGCAATTGCAAAGTAAATACCCAGCGCTTATCGGTGAAGTGAGAAATCAAGGCTCAATGATTGCTATTGAGTTATACAAAGAAGGTGACAGTGAACAGCCAAACACTGAATTAACTCAAGCGGTTATCGCTAATGCTGCGAAGTATGGTTTAGTACTACTGGCTTGTGGTTTCTACGGCAACGTTATCCGATTCTTACCCGCGTTAACCATAAGTGATGAAACACTTAACGAAGGCTTAGATCAATTTGGCAAATTATTTGCCGAAGTAGCACAAAGTTAATAGCACCATGATTGCAGATGTCGGTTATAGCAACCGCATCTGCAGCATCTCTATGGTGTGCATGAACGCTAATATTAAACTTACTAAAAGGTAGACTTATTATGCAAGCAACTAAACCAAGCAATAACAACATGTTCAGCCCAATTCAACATCATACCTGTGCTATTCTTTTATTGCAGCGAGCAGCACAAAAATTGAAAGTATCTGATAATAGTATCGATATATTAGAATATTTAATTCCCCCTAGCGATGAAGACTCCAGCTGTTTTGTCAAATCATCAAATTAATTATTAGATAACAGATATTGAAAATTTAGTTACCTTCATGACTATTTTATAGTGTTATAATTCAAGTCAATTTAGAAAACATATAACATCAGGCTATCTCGATTTGTGCCCCAGAGTGCCATAGATGTATTAAATTTATGGAAAATACCTAATCGTTCTGATACCTCAGCAACTGAATAACCACGTTCTGTGATTTGTTTAACTGCTTCTATTTTAAATTCTTGGGTATACCGTTTTCCTTTACTCATAAGCACCTCCTGTTGTAGTTATAATGTAACTCATTTGGTGTCTAGTAAAGTATGGGAAGTCCACTATGATACTCATTGCAAGAGGAACAGTGCCTTAACTTAAGGGGTGATTTAGCCATGGGTGATGATGAGAACAAAGGCATTTATATATCAATAAAAGAAGCGTGTTAGTCGATTATATTATAATTATACCATTCGGACGAATTTGAATTTTTACAGAAGACAGCCAGTTAAATATAGAGTTTAATTAGATAGCTATTTGAAAGAAAAGATGGCCACCCATTGAGGACTTGAACCTCAAACCCTCGCCTTAGAAGGGCGATGCTCTATCCAGTTGAGCTAATGGGTGATTAATACTTATTCCAAAAAGAAAGAAAAAGTGGCAAGTGATGCATAGTTCAAACTTGTGACTGAACTTGATAACATCCAAACCAATATTTGGTCTTCCAAAACAAAGAAAGAAAAAGTGGCAAGTGATGCATAGTTCAAACTTACGACTGAACTTGATAACACCCAAACCAATACTTGGTCTTCCAAAACAAAGAAAGAAAAAGTGGTCGGTGATGCAAGATTCGAACTTGCGACCCCTTGGACCCAAACCAAGTGCGCTACCAAGCTGCGCTAATCACCGACATTCGTTAAAAAAAGCTAAAAAATTAGCTGCTCTCAACGGGTGCGGATATTACCGAGTTGCGCGTGTTCAGTCAAACCTTTTTTACAAATAAACACGTGTTCGTTCACTTTTAGTTCAACTTGCTCAATTAGTGATGGAAACTTGCCAAATATATAGTAAAAGACATTTATTTTTACTATATCCTTACCGGATACAGTTATTATGTTTTTCATGAGAATTTAATCTAACACTTAACTATAACTAATTTATGGTTTATGGCAAAATAACGCCGCTTTTAATAACCCTTTTTATCAAAAAACTATTCAAGGTCACAGTTAAGTATTATGACGGCATCATTGATTGACGGCAAAGCTATTGCCAAACAACTTCGCGACTCTATTAAAGAAAAAGTTAACTTGCGGGTTAATAATGGTCAAAGAGCTCCGGGACTGGCGGTTATATTAGTAGGCTGCGATGCGGCCTCTCAAGTTTATGTGGGTAGTAAACGTAAAGCCTGTGAAGAGGTTGGGTTTATTTCTCGCTCTTACGATTTAGCAGCAACGACTTCTCAAGATGAGTTATATCAAGTGATCGATGAGTTAAATAATGACGTTGCCATTGATGGTATTTTAGTTCAGTTGCCCTTACCTGCGGGGTTGGATGCTAATTTAATCATTGAACATATCCATCCTGAGAAAGATGTTGATGGTTTCCACCCTTCCAACGTTGGTAAGCTTGCGTTACGTCAACCTGGCCTTCGTCCTTGTACGCCAAAAGGCATTATGGAACTAATAGAGTCAACAGGAGTGAAGCCTCATGGTTTAGAAGCTTTGGTTGTTGGTGCATCAAATATTGTTGGTCGCCCAATGACATTAGAGCTATTACTTGCTGGTTGTACCGTTACTACCACGCATAGATTTACCAAAGACCTTGAAGGCAAAGTTAGAAATGCCGACTTAATTGTAGTCGCTGTTGGTAAACCTGCTTTTATCCCTGGAGAGTGGATTAAAGACGGTGCAATTGTTATCGATGTAGGTATTAACCGGTTAGAGTCAGGGAAACTTGTTGGTGATGTCGGTTTTGATGTCGCCAAAGAAAAAGCCGCATTTATTACACCTGTTCCCGGTGGTGTTGGTCCAATGACAGTTGCCAGTTTAATTGAAAATACTTTAATTGCCTGTGAACAGTTTGGTAAATAAAAATCAATATTAATTAAGCTAATAAATTATTAAGCTTTAAAATAAAAAACCAGCAATTTGCTGGTTTTTTTATGATTTGTACTAAATTGATTAGGTTATGCTTTTCGCCAAGTAGTTTTTCCTGCACTATCTTCAAGTACAATTTTCATATCATTTAACTTATCTCTTGCTTCATCAGCAAGAGCCCAGTTTTTATCTATACGCGCCTGATTACGTTGAATAATTAGCGCTTCAATAACAGCAACTTCATCATCGTCATTTTGACCTTGCAAAAAGCTTTCAGGTGCAAGTTGTAATAAACCAATAACACCGCCTAATGTTTTTAAGGTTGCAGCAAGTTTTTCAGCTTGTTGTGTGTTTTGATCTTTGACTACATTTAGCTCTTTGGCAATTTCAAATAATACGGCAATTGCTTGCGGCGTATTAAAGTCATCATCCATGGCTTGGCAAAACTGTTGAACATAAGTAGATGACTTATCTAGAACAAAATCATCACTCACACCTACATCTCTCAATGCAGTATAAATTCGCTCTAATGAAGCACGGGCTTGCGTTAAATTATCCGTTGAATAATTCAATTGGCTTCGATAATGCCCCGTTGTTAAAAAGAAGCGCACTGTTTCAGCATCATACTGGGCAAGCACATCACGAATAGTAAAAAAGTTACCAAGCGATTTTGACATTTTCTCTTGATCCACTTGAACCATACCCGTATGCATCCAGTAATTTACATAAGGGGTATCAAGGGCACAACAACTTTGTGCAACTTCGTTCTCATGATGAGGAAACTGTAAATCTGAGCCGCCGCCATGAATATCGAAATGGTGACCTAGCTCTTTTGCATTCATGGCTGAACATTCTATATGCCAACCTGGGCGCCCTTCGCCCCACGGTGATGACCAGCTTGGTTCACCGGGTTTAGCTGATTTCCACAAAACAAAATCTAAAGGATTGTTTTTAGATTTATCAACATCAACTCTTGAGCCTGCTTGTAATTGCTCCAAATTTTGACCACTTAACTTGCCATAATCTGCAAAGCTTGAAACATCAAACAATACATCTCCTTTACCTGAAGCATTATCATCGCCACCAGCAATATAGGCATGTTTTTTTTTCACTAAGGTTTCAATCATTTCAATGATTTCATCCATATGCGTAGTCACACGTGGTTCGAGATCGGGGCGTGCCATATTTAACGCGTCAAAATCTTCGTGCATATAAGCAATAGTACGCTCAGTTAGCTCGTCTGGAGTTTCATTATTTAACGCAGCACGGTTAATAATCTTGTCTTCAACATCGGTAATATTGCGGACATAATTAACCTCAAGGCCTGAAAATCTCATATAGCGAGCGATATTATCAAAACTAATATAAGTACGTGCATGACCAATGTGGCATAAATCGTAAACGGTGCAACCACAAACATACAATCCTACTTTACCTGGGTTAATTGGGGTAAAAGCTTCCTTTTTACGGGTTAAAGTATTGTATATCTGTAACATGAGGGTTTACGACTCCTAAAGTTGAAATTAGCTATCTGTAATGTAAGTGGGCAATTGTACCTGAACTAATCTCAAGGGTCATCACGACAGATGCACTTTGTCGGCAGTTACTGTACAATTTAGCCAAATTTATTTGTTTGAGCTTTTAAGCTCAACTTTTTAAGAGACTATTATGATTATTTTCAAAACAACCCTTGGCGATATTAAAATTGAATTGAACTTTGATAAAGCCCCTGTTACTGCAAAAAACTTCCAACAATATGTTGAAGAGGGTCATTACAATGGCACCATTTTTCACCGTGTGATCAAAGGTTTTATGGCACAAGGTGGCGGTTTTGCTCCTGGCTTAGAAGAAAAAGAAACACGTGCTAGTATCCAAAACGAAGCAAATAATGAGCTGAGCAATAAGCGTGGCACATTAGCTATGGCACGTACTCAAGAGCCTCATTCTGCTTCAGCTCAATTTTTTATTAACTTAAGTGATAATGACTTTTTAGACTTTAAAAATGAATCGGTTCAAGGCTGGGGTTACTGTGTGTTCGGTGAAGTCGTTGAAGGTATGGATGTTGTAGACAAAATGGCTTTAGTTGATACGGGTAATTTGCACGGCCATGGTGATGTACCAAAAGATGATATCGTTATTGAATCAGCTATTGTTGAGTAAGATACGAGTTAAGTAATCACGAGAATTAATCATTAATGCCAAACACCAATGAGCCAATTACGTATTTTATTGCCGATTTACATTTAGCACAAAACAGGCCGGATATTACCGCCTGTTTTTTGCGTTTTTTGAAAAACGACGCATTAAAAGCAGAATCTCTTTATATACTTGGAGATTTATTCGAGGCTTGGATTGGTGATGATGATGACAGTGCTTATTTAACGACTATAGCCAAAGCGCTGACAATATTATCAGGCTTTGGCACAAGTATTTATTATATTCACGGCAACCGAGATTTTTTATTAGGAAAACACTTTGCCCAGAAGTCAGCCATGACCTTATTGCCTGAAATTGACCTAATTAACTTATACGGACAAAACGTTGTTATTATGCATGGTGATACGCTTTGCACCCGTGACATCGCTTATCAAAAGTTTCGCAAAAAATCTCGTTCATGGTGGTGGCAAGCAATAATAAAAAGCCTACCATTATTTGTTCGTAAAAAAATGGCCGCTGACTATCGCAAAAAAAGTGCTGCTGCAACATCAATAAAGTCCCAAGACATTATGGATGTTACCGATAATGAAGTAGTAAAGTGCCTCGAAAACCATCAAAGTCAATTATTAATTCATGGTCATACTCACAGACCTGCAATACATGAATTAATAGCAAATGATAAAAAAGCACAGCGTATTGTTTTAGGTGATTGGTATGAACAAGGCGCTTGGCTGAAAGTTACCCCGACAAGTATAAAATTACTAAACCAACCTTTAACATCATAATATTACTTATTAAAGCCCAGCAGCTTTAAATGCAGCACTTACAATATCTTGTGCTTCATTAATTATCATTTGCAAATGCTGTTCATCAATAAAACTTTCTGCGTATATTTTGTAAATTTCTTCTGTTCCCGAAGGACGGGCAGCAAACCAACCGTTCTCGGTAACAACTTTAATACCACCAATAGCAGCATTGTTACCGAGTGCATGAGAAAGAATTTTATCTATTTTCTCCCCTGCTAGTACATCAGCAGTTACATCGTTAGCTGATAATGCTGTTAGCACTTTTTTCTGTTCAAATGATGCAACAGCTTCTACTCGACCATAACATGGCTCACCTAGCTCTTTTACTAACTCTAGATAATGTTGATGGGGATCCTTGCCTGTCACCGCTAAAATTTCTGCCGCTAACAATGCCATAATGAATCCATCTTTATCGGTAGTCCAAGTACTACCATCACGGGCAATAAATGCAGCACCAGCACTTTCTTCACCACCAAAGGCATAACTTGAGTCATGCAAACCATCAACAAACCATTTAAAACCAACAGGCACTTCAGATAAAGGGCGATCTATTTTTTTCGCCACACGATCAATGAGTGAACTTGAAACTAAGGTTTTACCAATTTTGCTATTTTTTGGCCAATCTCTATGGGTCATTAAATAATTGATAGCCACTGCCAAATAATGGTTGGGATTCATTAATCCGCCACCTTTAGTCACTATCCCGTGTCGATCAAAATCTGGATCATTACCTACGCTTATATCAAAGTCATCCTTCATGGCGATTAAACCCGACATAGCATATGGAGATGAACAATCCATTCGAATCTTGCCATCTTTATCTAATGGCATAAAAGCAAAGCTCGCATCAACAACAGGATTTACAACATCTATATTTATGCCATATTTTTCAGCAATAACAGGCCAGTACGCAATACCTGAGCCACCAAGTGGATCAACACCGATAGTTACGCCTGCTTCTGCTATTGCTTGCATATCAATCACTTGGTCAAGCTGATTGACATAATGCTCAATAAAGTCTTGTTGGTTGAGCAATGGTGATTGCAATGCTTGGGTATATTGAACTTGTTTAACATCGGCTAAACCCGCTTTAATCAATTCATTTGCTCTTTGTTCAATTTGCTTAGTGATTTCTCCTTCTGCAGGACCACCATGGGGTGGGTTATATTTAATACCACCATCTGTTGGTGGATTATGTGAAGGCGTAATTATTAAACCATCAGCTATTAAGCCATCAGCGGCACAGTTTTTACCCTGTTTATTATTATGACTAATAATTAAACGTGATATGACTGGTGTCGGTGTAAAGCCACCGCCAGATAATGCATCATTTTGAATAACAACATTAATATTATTAGCAATAAGCACTGAAATAGCACTGGCGAAAGCAGGTTCTGATAAGGCGTGAGTATCTTTACCTAAAAAAAGAGGCCCATTAATTCCTTGCTCTAAACGGTATTCGGATATCGCTTGGCATATGGCAATAATATGATGTTCATTAAAACTAATTTTAGCAGCTGTTCCACGATGGCCTGAAGTACCAAAGCTAACTTGTTGTGCAGTGATAGAAACATCTGGTGCTTGTAAAAAATAATCACTAACTAAACGACCAATATTAATTCTATCTTCAGGACGAACTGGTTTACCTGCATGAGGATGCACTGACATATTATTCCTTTAAGCTTATGAGTTATTTAAAGTAGCTCTCTGATTTTTTCAACATCTGAGTGATTATACCCCAGAGATGTTGCTGCTCTTGTTAGCATCATTTTTTTACGGGTAGTGTTAGAGTTAGTCAATACCCAAAATGGACTCTCAGGTATTTGTTTTGGTTTAGTACTACTACCACTAGCGGCTAACTCAGCTTCGGTGTTAGCAAAATATAATCGATCACGGCCACAAATTTCGGTAACCACTTTAAATTGTTTTGGATGCGCACGATATAAAGCAGCAAGAATTAATAAAAAACGCCCTACAGCTCCTCGCTGCATAGCAAGCTCTTCTTTATTGATAAAGTTAAAAACGCTTTCTGAGCTACTTTCAATTTCTTCTATTGATTCTGTTTCGTTAATTACGACTCCATCATCAACTTGCTCTTGTAGTAATGATTGTTCCATAGATTCACTTTCTACACTTTTACCCAAGGAAACCTGTTGGGCTAGCTCGTCAAGTTTAAGTAAACGACGCAAAATACTTGAAGCATTCTCACCAATAGATTGTGTATTGGAAACAATGTGATGATATAGCTCATCGTCTATTTCAATGTTTTTCATTTATAACTAACTTCTATAATTTTTAATTGCTGCGAGATTATACCAATTAAATTAATTAAGGGTACAGGATTCAATGAGAATAAATGTTCAAGAGCAAGGCGTTTGATTGAGTAATAGCGAGCTATTGGGATTGAAAGCAACGATGGTATTGGATATTTAGGCCATTTGAAAACGGACACTTGCATTAGTTTGATTGGTATTAAACCCAAATTGCTGTTTATTTCATGATAAAATTGCCATAAGTTTAAAATTTAATGAGCTACGAGACAGGATGACACAACAAAGTATTTCACAACTGAATTACCAACAACTTGGCCAAGGCGAACATATTGTATTAATTCATGGTTTATTTGGCAGTTTAGAAAACTTAAATATGGTTGCTAAAAGCTTGAGCCAACATTATTGTGTCACCAGTGTCGATGTGAGAAATCATGGTAATTCATTTCATCAAGGAGGGATGAACTATAACGATTTGGCACAAGATGTGATTGCTTTACTGAATAATTTATCAATTGAATCATGCCATATTTTAGGGCATTCAATGGGGGGAAAGGTTGCCATGCAGATCGCGCTTTCTCATGCACAAAGAGTGAACAAGCTCATTGTTGCCGATATTGCTCCTGTTAAATACCCTGCCCACCACCTAGCCATTATTGAAGGTTTGCAAGCCATAGACTTAGCAAAACTAGAAAAGCGCAAAGATGCTGATACTCAATTAGCAAACTATGTAGAAAATGCTGGAGTAAGACAATTTTTACTACGTAATATTATTATGAATAAACAAGGTCAATTTAATTTTAAATGTAACTTAAATAATATTGAGCATGGTTATCAAGAAATAATGCAAAGTAATGAAAAGGAAGATAACCAAAATTTTCTAGGTGATACCTTATTTATTAAAGGTGGCGATTCAGATTACATTTTACCTGAACACCAAAATATTATTAAAACCCTTTTCCCTAATGCTAAAGCTAAAATAATTCAAGGGGCAGGCCATTGGTTGCATGCTGAAAAAACAGTTGCATTTAATAAAATAGTATTAGACTTCTTAGCTAAGTAATCCTTTATTATACCATTTTGATGAAGATCAACAATTTCAGTTGCAATATAAGCTAGAATTTTGCGATATAATACCCGTGAAAATAAATGAGTTTATGCTAACACTATGCTATAGTGCCGCCAATTTTTAGGCTGAAACACATACTTGAATGCTAGCTGAACATTTAGAGCTGATAGAGGCTATAGGCCTTAATTTATTTTTTCTTTTCATTTTTGGATTTATTGGTTTGTCCATCCACGATGTGATGAACAAAAACGATGTACCCAAAATGGGCAGATTAGTGGTGTATTTTGTACTATTTTTAGGTTGTGCTGGATTTATAGCTAAAGGCATTATTCAATTCGTCTGGGAAAGTCAGGGAGTTGGCTAGTGGCAAAAGAATTAACAGACTTAACCACCATTGATTTATTTAATGATGACAAGCGACCCGGACGCCCAAAAACAAGTCCGCATCCTCGTAATGTTCAAATAAGAATAAATAAACGAAATCAGGTTAAGCGTGATAAAAACAATGGTTTAAAGCGAGTTGAATTTAAAATTCATCACAGTCTATTTGAGCAATTAGAAGAATTGGCTAACATCAAAAATGTTAGCCGTAGTGAGTTAATAGAAGCGCTATTGATTGAATCATTAGCGAAAGAAAGCAATTAAATTAATACTAAATTGAAGTAATAAGGTAAATTTCCATGGCAATCGTAGGTTTATTTTTTGGTAGTGATACTGGCAATACTGAAGCTATAAGTAAAATGATCCAGAAAAAGCTGGGTAAGATGATGGTTGATGTTAAAGACATCGCTAAAAGCACAAAAGAAGAAATCGCTGAATTTGATTTAATCATTTTGGGCATTCCAACATGGTATTATGGTGAAAATCAATGTGACTGGGATGATTTCTTACCCGATCTTGAAGAAATCGACTTTACTGACAAACTCGTCGCTATTTTTGGTTTAGGTGATCAAGAAGATTACGCTGAGTACTTTTGTGATGCAATGGAACCATTACGTGACATTGTTGAAAGCAAAGGCGCAATAGTTGTAGGTAGTTGGTCAACTGAAGGGTATGAGTTTGAAGCTTCTAAAGCATTAATTGATGAAAATACTTTTATCGGTTTATGTATTGATGAAGACAGACAACCAGAGCTAACCGATAAACGTGTTAGCAAATGGGTAAACCAACTTAATGATGAAATGTGTTTAGCCGATCTCGCTTAACCCCTACATATTAAAAGGTTATTTAGCCTCGAAGACAAACACAAAAGCTCATTAATTGGGCTTTTTCAGTTTTTACACCAAAATAAATAGCAATTAGTTAAACTAACACTTTAACCCAAACTAATAACACCCTATAATTTTATTTTATCGTTATCACCTTTATAGAGAGCTTAATTACATGGCAGATCAAAACGAAGAACTGAAAAGAGCCGGATTAAAAATCACCCTGCCGCGTATTAAAATTCTAACTATTTTACAACAACCAAAAAATCAACACATTAGTGCTGAGGATGTTTATAAAATTTTACTTGAACAGCATGAAGAAATTGGCTTAGCAACTGTATATCGTGTTCTGAACCAATTCGATGATGCGGGCATTGTTACCCGCCATCACTTTGAAGGTGGAAAATCTGTATTTGAATTATCACATAAAAAACATCATGATCACTTAGTTTGTTTGAAATGCGGTAAAGTTGTTGAATTTGAGGATGATGTAATAGAGCAAAGGCAAAATGATATTGCTGAGTCTCACAACATCACATTAACAAATCACAGTTTATACTTGTATGGTGAATGTGAAGATAAAGAAGCCTGTGAAGTGTACCGAAAAGAAAATATGTAACAGGCAATACACGAACTAGCAAAAGTGGAATAATATGAACTTAGAACTAAAAATTATTCCACCACTGCAATTCATTATTTCATCTGGTTTAATGGTTAGCCTTACAATTTTCTTCCCACAACACCACTTTGATTTATCAATAAGCTTACCAATTACTGTTTCTCTCATTGTAATTGCTAGTTCAATTAGCATTTTAGCGCTTTATGATTTTCATAAACACCAAACGACCTTTCATCCACATACACCTGAAAAGACACGTACTGTGGTAGATACTGGCGTTTTTGCTTATTCTAGAAACCCCATGTACATTTCCTTAGCACTCATATTAATATCACTGGGTGTTTACTTACAAAACTATACCAGTTTCATTATTCTTCCCTTGTTTATCTGGTATATAACCCGATTTCAAATTATCCCTGAAGAAAAAATGCTAAATAAACTTTTTCCAAATGATTACCAAGCGTATTGCAACAAAGTTCGGCGTTGGCTTTAACTAATTAGACCAATGAAAAATTATGCTTTTTTCAAATACGCTGCGACTAACACAATTCGGGTTCCATTTACTTTACCTTCAATATGTTCTGGATTATCAGTTAAGGTAATTCCACGTACTAAAGTCCCTTGTTTGGCAGTAAAATTAGCACCCTTAACTTTTAAATCTTTGATTAAGGTAACATCATCGCCGTCTTGTAACTCTGCGCCGTTACTATCACGGGTTGGTCCTTCCCGTTGCTCTGCGGCAATACCTTGCTCAGCCCAAGTTTTTACCTCGTCTTCCATATAAATCATTTCTAGCGCATCTTGCGCCCAACTTTCAGCTGATAACTTGTGCAGCATCCGATAAGACATTACTTGCACCGCTGGCTCTTGATTCCACATACTGTCATTTAAGCAACGCCAGTGATTTATATCTAACTCGGTTTCGCCTTCAATTTGCGACTGACATGTTTGGCAAATATAAACACACTGTTGTGCGCTTAAATCACTTGTTGGGGGTACAGGGTAAACCGCAAGATTATCTGTTGATGTACAAAGTTCGCAGCTGTTTTTACTGCGTTGTTTTAATGCTTGTTCGCTAGGCATAGATTTTCCTAATATTAATCCCTAATGACAATAGGGTGAATTCAATTTTAATGGCGAGATTATACACTTTTTTTCTATTTATTTTGTAAGAAAATCTATACTAGCTTTGTAAGTAAAATATATACGTCAGCTATAGACAAAGTTCGGCAGCGATGATAAAAAACGAATATAAAAATATAATAAGGCGCAAGCATGTCAACCAGTACACCAATAGAAAGTAACTCATTTACAAATAAACTAACTTCTTTAGGTTTAGTATCACAAATCATCATTGCAATTATATTGGGGACTATACTTGCCGTAATATCGCCAGAAATTGCAAAATCATTTTCAATGCTCGGGAGCTTATTTGTTAGTGCACTTAAAGCTGTAGCACCAGTTTTAGTTTTAGTACTAGTCGCCTCAAGTATCGCCAATCAAAAGGCAAATAGTGATGCTGAGTTAAAGCCTATTGTCGGTTTATATTTAATCGGCACGCTTTGCGCTGCTTTTACTGCCGTTGTATTAAGTTTTTTATTTCCTACAAGCTTAACTTTAGATATAGCAGGCGCTAGTGCTAATCCTCCACAAGGCTTAGGTGAAGTACTATCAACTTTAGCCTTTAAAGTGGTGGAAAACCCAATCAGCGCTATTGCCAATGGTAACTTCATTGCATTATTAGCATGGGGGCTTGGCTTAGGCTTTTCGCTCAAGCATGCTAACGAACATACAAAAACAACATTGCACGATTTCAGTGAAGCTATTTCAAGTATTGTACGTATCGTAATACGTTTCGCACCGCTAGGTATTTTTGGCATCGTCTCCAATACTATTGCAACAATAGGCTTTACTGCGCTAGCTGAGTATAGCCACCTCGTTTTTGTTCTACTCTGTGCCATGCTAATTATAGCACTTGTAGTTAACCCGTTAATCGTATTCTTAATTATGAAAAAAAATCCTTACCCTTTGGTTTTTACATGCCTTCGTGAATCAGGTATCACCGCATTTTTTACCCGTAGCTCTGCTGCTAATATTCCCGTAAATATGGCCCTATGTAAAAAGTTAGATCTGCATGAAGATACCTATTCTGTTTCTATTCCTTTAGGTGCAACTATTAATATGGCAGGAGCGGCAATTACTATTACGGTATTAACACTCGCAGCGGCTAATAGCTTAAACATTGATGTTGATTTTGGAACCGCAATATTACTTTCAGTTGTGGCATCAGTTTCAGCTTGTGGTGCATCAGGTGTTGCTGGTGGCTCTTTATTGTTAATACCGTTGGCCTGTAGTTTATTTGGTATTAGTAATGACATAGCCATGCAAGTTGTAGCTATTGGCTTTATTATTGGTGTTATACAAGACTCGGCTGAAACAGCGCTTAATAGCTCTACTGATGTGGTATTTTCTGCCGCAGCTTCACATCACATAACAAAAGAATAAGTCGCGAGCTGTTAGTTACGAGTTGCGAAGATAAATAGCTGAAATACTGGCTCTTAGTAACTCGCAACCTTTCTAACTCGCAGCTTCTGTTGTCCAAGTGATTTTTAGACTGGGCTCTATCACCTTAGGTAGAGAGCCTTCAACTAAAGAGGCTTTAAGTGTGGAGGCCTTAGGGAGAAAGTCTTGGCACACAAAAAAACCAATAACAGCAACCAACACATCATCAAAATATAAAAACGGAATACGTTTGCGCTGCCATGGTGGAATGTTTAGCTCCTGCAACACTTTTTTTAAACTGCGAGAGTGATTACGATAATCAGGTAAGCATTTAGGGTTATTATGACTAAAACGAATTGTTACTTTTTGCCCTTTTTCTGGCATTACAACTAGTTGAGAGCCCTCTTGAACATTAATAAGAACGTTTTTATAAAAATTCAAATGGCCTAAGTGATTAGGTAAATTAATAACGTGTTCAGTTTCACACGTAATAACATCAGTTTGCCACTCACTCACATCTGCAAAATCTGCCGTTAAGTACAGCGATTCTTTATAGCGACGAAGATAGCATCCGCCTACTTTCACCTCAGGGTTTTTATCATCATTAGCGCTAAGTTGCTGACGAAGCTGAGCTAGCTGCTCAGTGCTCGGCATTAAAAAGTGATGCTGCGCTAAAAAATAACGAATTAAATTATTAAATCGCGCTTTAGAGAGTTTATTTAACGACTCAACAAATAAGCTGTCGCTCTCATTTTGGCAAATACTGAGATCTTCTGTTGCCAATTCATTCAACAGTAACTGCCCTTCCCGGCAATGCTCGCTACTACGATTAATGGTACTGGCAATGCTAGGCCAACGTTCAGCCAGCAGTGGCATAATATCATTTCGGATAAAATTTCGGTCAAAACGAGTATCGGCGTTTGACTCATCTTCTACCCAAGCTAAGTCATGAGCTTTAGCATAAGCAATAATTTCAGCACGAGAAATATTAAGTAATGGCCGAACTAACAAGTCTTTAGTTAGTTTGCTTTCTGGTGCCATTGCTGACAAACCTTTCAATCCTGAGCCACGTTTAAGGGCAAGTAAAAAAGTTTCTGCTTGATCGTCACTATGATGACCCGTGATAATCACTGAGGGTCTTTCATAAATAGATTGCAGAGCTTGATACCGAGCATCACGCGCTAATGCTTCTAACGACTGCTGCGCTTGCGCTTGAACAGTAACCTGAGAAACGATTAATTTTAGGTTGAGCTTAAAACATTCTTGCTCTGTAAATGCCTGCCAAGTGCTAGCATTAGCGCTCAAGCCATGATTAACATGACATACGGTAATAGGATTACTTGTTGAAGGGGAAACTAGATTTTTTTGCTTTAGTAATGCTAAAGCATGAAGCAACACTTGTGAGTCAACACCGCCACTGTAGGCAATAACCAGTGGCATTTCTGGGTGTTTACTAATGGCACTTAAAAGTGCGGCCTCTATGGGGTGCATATAAAGAGGACTTAGGTTTAAGGTTCTAGGCTTTACTGCCTTGTCTTAACCTAGTGCCTAGTACCTTCTATTAACAATAACCAAAGGACATTAATTTGTCATAGCGCTTTTCAATTAGTTGCTCTTTTTCTAAAGGCTCTAACTCAGCCAGATCACTTTTAAGCGCTTGTTTTAACATAGCTGCCATTTGGTCTATATCACGATGAGCGCCACCTAATGGCTCCTCAACAATATTATCAATTAGCTCTAATTCTTTTATGCGCTGTGCAGTGATCCCCATAGCTTCAGCTGCAACAGGTGCTTTTTCTGCTGTTTTCCACAAAATAGATGCACAACCTTCAGGTGAAATTACTGAGTACGTAGAGTATTCCAACATATTGACTTTATCACCAACACCAATAGCTAGTGCACCACCTGAGCCACCTTCACCAATAACGGTACAAATAATTGGTACAGATAAACGAGCCATTACTTTTAAATTTGTTGCAATAGCTTCACTTTGACCTCGTTCTTCTGCACCAACGCCAGGATAAGCGCCTGGGGTATCAATAAACGTAATAATTGGCATATTAAAGCGCTCTGCCATTTTCATTAATCGTAAAGCTTTACGATAACCTTCTGGACGAGGCATACCAAAGTTACGTTTAACTTTTTCTGACGTAGAACGACCTTTTTGATGGCCAATAACCATTACTGCTCTGCCATCTAAACGGGCAGTGCCACCAACAATAGCACTATCATCGGCATAAGCTCTATCGCCTGCTAATTCATCAAACTCAGTAAAAATACGTGGTAAATAATCCAAAGTATAAGGACGCTGAGGATGACGGGCAACTCGCGCTGTTTGCCAAGGGTCTAAATTGGCAAAAATCTTTTTGGTTTGTTCTTTATTTTTTTCGCGCAATTGCGTAATTTGATCTTCTAAATCAAGATCTAATTCTTGACCCGTATTGACGAGTTGAAGCTCTTCAATTTTTGCATCAAGTTCGGCAATAGGTTGTTCGAAATCTAAAAAATTTAATGACATATGTTGCTCTACACCTAAAAAATGGTCTTAACTTTCTCTTATTACCGATATTACACTAAGGTATTAAACCAAGTTGATTAATGTCGATAACGCTTAATTTGTAACGATGTTTATGCGTAAATAATACTTCAGTTATTTAAACTGTAGGGTGACACTTTCTTCACCTAATAATTCTTTTAAATCATATAATAAAACATCAGCTGGCGATATCCGCCATTGTACTCCAAGTTCTAACATGCCGCGAGCTTCTTCTCGCTGATAAAATACTCTAACCGGACAAGTACCTTCTTTATGTGGTGTTAAAACCTGCGCAAATTGTTCAATAAAACCATCGCTAATCTCAGCCCTATTTACTTGAATGTCGAGTGATGTAACATAGTTTTCCCGAGCATCAGCAATAGTCATAATATCTCGGGCGGTCATTGTATTACCTCCAGAGTAATCATCAAAGCTGACCTGTCCGCTACAGACTAAAATTGCATCAGTTTCTAGCAATTCAGCAAAGTTATCGTAATCATCGGGGAATAATCTCACATCCATACGAGCACTTTTATCATCCAGTGTCACTAACGCCCAACGACGACCGCGTTTATTTACCATCACCCGAACACCAATAACTAACCCAACAGCCACAGCTTGTCTGTCACGCCCTGTTGGTTGCATACTAACTAAGCGACCTGTAGCGTATTTTTTAATTTCAGTTAAATAACGATTGATGGGATGACCCGTAAGATATAAACCCAATGTCTCCTTTTCGCCATCAAGCCATACTTCTTCCGGCCATTTTTTTACGTCTTTAAAGCTTTGACGGGTATCAGTTTGTTCATCATTGATTAAACCAAATAAATCATTTTGGCCAAGTGCTTCTGCTTTAGCATGTTGTTCTGCCGCTTTTATTGCTTCAGGCAAGGTTTCAAATAACACCGCGCGATGAGGTAAATCTTTACCGTCGCTAGTTAATTTGTAGGTTGGCCCAAGGGCATCCATAGCGCCTGATTTGATCAATTTTTGTAATACTCGTTTATTGGTTTTCTTTAAATCTAAACGCGCACAAAAATCAAATAAATCAATAAATTCACCACCAGTTCGGCGAGCTTCAATAATAGCTTCAATTGGGCCTTCACCAACGCCTTTAACAGCACCAATACCATAAACAATTTGGTTGTCATCATTTACAGTAAACTTGTACTGACCCGCATTCACATCTGGCGGTAATAAATCAATACCCATATTGCTACACTCATCAACTAACGTAACAATTTTTTCAGTATTATCCATATCTGCAGACATAACTGCAGCCATAAAGGGTGCAGGAAAATGGGTTTTCATCCACAATGTTTGATAAGAAACTAATGCGTAAGCAGCAGAGTGCGATTTGTTAAAACCATAACCAGCAAATTTTTCCACTAAATCGAAAATTTTCATCGCCAGTTCGCCGTCAACACCTCGGTCGATTGCTCCTTGCTCGAAACCTGCTCGTTGTTTTGCCATTTCTTCTGGTTTCTTCTTACCCATAGCACGACGAAGCATATCGGCGCCACCTAAAGAATAACCGGCCAATACTTGAGCTATTTGCATTACCTGCTCTTGATATAAAATAATACCGTAGGTTGGCTCCAACACAGGCTTTAAATCAATATGCTGCCAAGTTTCATCTGGGTAGCTAACTTCTTCACGACCATGTTTACGCTCTATAAAATTGTCAACCATGCCTGATTGCAAAGGTCCTGGGCGAAATAATGCCACTAAAGCGATAATATCTTCAAAACAATCAGGTTTAAGCTTATCAATAAGCGATTTCATTCCACTAGATTCTAATTGGAATACTGCGGTAGTTTGTGAAGCAAGTAATACTTTAAAACTCGCTTTGTCTTCAAGATTGATAGTTGTAATATCAATGGGTTGTTCGCCTGCTTTCAGCAGTTTTGCATCGGCCATTTCGATGGCCCACTGTAGAATAGTAAGTGTTCTTAGCCCTAAGAAATCAAACTTTACTAAACCTGCATCTTCAACATCGTTTTTGTCAAATTGCGTTACCGGATTTTTACCTTCATCATCACAATAAAGCGGTGCAAAATCAGTAATAGTAGTAGGTGAAATAACAACGCCACCGGCATGTTTACCGGCATTTCTTGTCGTGCCTTCAAGAATACGACACATATCTATAAGATCTTTTACGTCACTGTCTTGTGCGTAAACTTCTGGAAGTTTTGGCTCTTCTTCAAAAGCTTTCGCTAAGGTCATGCCTGGAGTTGGTGGGATAAGCTTTGAAATTCTATCAACAAAACCGTATGGATGCCCCAGTACACGACCAACATCACGGATAACGGCTTTTGCAGCCATAGTACCAAAGGTGATGATTTGAGACACAGCATCACGGCCATAAAGTTCCGCAACATGATCAATCACTTCATCGCGTCTGTCCATACAGAAATCAATATCGAAATCAGGCATAGAGACACGTTCGGGGTTTAGGAAGCGCTCGAAGAGTAAATCATATTCAAGTGGATCGAGATCGGTAATATCTAATGCATAGGCAACTAGGGAACCAGCACCCGAACCACGACCTGGGCCAACAGGGATATTGTTATCCTTACTCCATTGAATAAATTCCATTACAATCAAGAAATAACCAGGGAAGCCCATGTTATTAACAACATCAAGCTCTATTTTCAAACGTTCATCATAAGGTGCTCTTATTTGTGCAAAGTCATCAGCATTGCGATCAAAGAGTTTATCCAGACGCCTTTCTAAGCCCTCTTGTGAAACTTTAATGAAATAATCATTAATTTCAAGCCCTTCGGTTGGAAAGTCTGGTAATACGTATTCACCTAAAGTCACAGTAACATTACAACGTTTGGCTATTTCTACTGAGTTAGCTAATGCTTCGGGGATATCACTAAATAGTTCACACATTTCATCTGTCGAACGTAAATATTGCTGTGTGCTATAACGTTTTGGACGACGTTTATCATCTAAAGTATAACCATCGTGAATGGCCACACGAATTTCGTGAGCATCAAAATCATCAGGAGATAAGAACATCACCTCATTGGTGGCAACCACGGGAAGTCTACACTGAGTTGCTAAGTCGACAGCAAGGTGTAAATAGTTTTCTTCGTCATTTCTGCCTGTTCGGATCAGCTCGAGATAGAAGCAATCATTAAAATGTTGCTGATAAAAACTAACCATTTGCTCAACAAGGTCAGTATTTCCTTTTAACAAAGCCTTACCAATATCTCCTTCTCGACCACCAGAAAGTAACAGTAAACCTTCCTTGTATTCAACTAACCAGTCTTTATCTAATACTGCTTTATCTTGCAGATGACCACGCATGTATGCTTTAGATATAAGCTCAGTTAAGTTTTTATAACCAACATTATTAGTACTTAAAACAACAAGGCGAAATAATTCATCTTCTAACTCATCACTTTGAACCCAAAAATCACAACCGATAATCGGTTTGATACCGGCACCATGGGCAGCATGATAATATTTAACTAGACCACAGAGGTTTGTTTGATCCGTTAAGGCTAGCGCTGGCATGTTTAGCTCTGTCGCTTTAGCAATAATCGGCTTAACTTTTTTCAGACCATCACACATTGAATAATCACTGTGCACGCGCAAGTGAATAAACTTTGGTTCTTGAACTTGCTCTAAAGCGTCTTCAATCTCTGGCAAATCTTCGTTTTCTTTTAAGTCAGTGGGCACTATTTCACTCATTTATTAGCCCTAACACTCTAGCGACAGGTTTAAAACTTTGTCGATAACAATCTAGCACGCCATGCTCAATTATTTTTTCTAAATGTACTTTGGTTGGGTAGCCTTTATGTTTGGCAAAGCCATATTCAGGATGTAGTTTATCAAGAGCAATCATTTCATTATCACGGGCGACCTTTGCTAAAATTGAAGCGGCACTTATTTCAATGACACGATCATCACCTTTTACTACCGCTTGGCTATCTATACTGCCTTGCTCGCTTGCAAAGGTAGGTGTGCGATTGCCGTCTACTAAAACATAATCTGGCGTAACAGCTAAACCTTGTACTGCACGTTGCATGGCAAGCATGGTAGCATGAAGAATATTCAAGGTATCAATTTCCTCTGGGCTAGCTCGTCCTATTGACCATGCAGTCGCTTTTACTTTAATTTCATCACTTAATAAAGCCCGTTTCTTTTCAGATAGTTTTTTAGAATCTTTTAAACCTTCAATGGGGTTGTCGGGATCTAAAATAACAGCCGCGGTAACCACATCACCAACAAGCGGCCCTCGGCCTACTTCATCTACCCCGGCAATACAATAAGCAATAGGGTATTCAAACTCAGGAAAAACTTTCTTTTTAGACATAGTCTTAGCCATGTGTACTCCTACTTGAAGGAGTATTATTTAAAGGTATATTATACAAATCGATCACTGCTTTTGCTGCTTGTTTACTTGCATCACACTTTAGCTGTCGATGAATACATATAAAGCTATTATTAAGCTGACTTTGGTCATGATATAAACGCTCTTTCACCAAAGGTATAATTTTCTCTGGGCAGACTTCATCTTGCAATAACTCTGGCACCAAGGTTTTATTTGCCAATAGATTAGGCAAAGAAAACCATTTTAATTTTACTAACAACTTAGCAAGTAAGTGGGTCAGCATATTAAACCTATAACAAATAACCATCGGTCTTTTAATTAAAGCGGCTTCTAAGGTCACCGTGCCCGACGCTGTTAATAAGCAATCGCTTGCAGCCATCACTGCTTGTGTTTGATCAATAATAACTTGGACTGCTAATTCTGGGGCAAGTTGGCTTTTAAGCTCATTAAATTGTTTTGCACGCTTTTCACTGACCATTGGCGCAACAAAGAGTAGATTTTCATCTTCTTTTTGTAGTTGAATTGCGCTTTGGAAAAATGGTTCAAGTAAGCGAGATAGTTCACCACCGCGACTACCCGGCATCAAAGCTAATACTTTTTGTGCTGTTGGTAGGTTAAGCTCAGATCGTGCTTGGAGTTTATCACTCTCCATGGGGATATCATCAGCTAAAGGGTGGCCGACAAACGTACAGGGAACTTGATGCTCATCATAAAAAGCTTTTTCAAAAGGTAATAGAGAAAGCACCATGTCGGTTGCTTTTGCTATTTTAAAGATACGTTTTTCTCGCCATGCCCAAACGGATGGACTGACATAGTGAACCGTTTTTATACCTTGGGATTTTAAACGCAGCTCTAGACCAATATTAAAATCTGGCGCATCAATACCGATAAATACGTCAGGTTTATTATTACTGAAATGCTCTACCAGCGACTTTCTGACATAAAGCAATCGGCGAATACGACCGAGCACTTCAACAATCCCCATAACCGCTAGCTCTTCCATGGCAAACAAGCTTTCAAAGCCTAATTTATCCATTTTAGCGCCGCCAATACCAATAAACTTAGCATCGGGGTGATGTACTTTTAGTGCTTGCATTAAGCCTGCACCCAAAGTATCACCCGAGTGCTCACCTACAACAATGGCAAAAACAGGGGGATTAACTGAAGATAATTCTTGGGAAGAGTCTGTCACAAAAGATGTTCCTAGGTACTAGGCCCTAGAAGCTAGAGCCTGATGAACTTATCGAATTATTTGTTAACGTATAATGCCACGAGTTGATTTTTTAATTGAGTTGGTAAAAAGATCAAGTTCTGGTGACGAATCCCCTTGCTCTGATATGGCGAACAATGCTTCATCAACCGATTGCTTTTTACGGTATATTTCTTTATAAGCTCGTTTAATTGATAAAATGATATCGCTAGCAAAACCTCGGCGTTTTAAGCCTTCGCTATTTAAACCAAAAGGTTTGGCAGGATGACCAGAGGCCATAACATAAGCTGGAATATCTTTTAAAACTAGCGCATTAGCGGCAACAAAACTATGAGCGCCAATATGGCAAAATTGATGAACACCTGACATACCACCAATAATAACATGGTCACCAACATGTACATGACCAGCAATAGAAGCATTATTAGCCATAATACAATGACTACCTACCATGCAATCATGCGCTACATGGGTATAAGCCATAAACAAATTATTACTACCAATTTGAGTTAAACTGTTATCTTGGAGTGTGCCACGGTGAATAGTACAGCATTCACGGAAAATATTATTATCACCAATAATTAATTCTGTTGGTTCACCGGCATATTTTAAATCTTGGCAATCTTCACCTATGCTAGCAAATTGGAAAACGCGGTTAGCTTTACCAATTTTAGTTGGCCCATTAATAACGACATGAGAACTAATATTGCAATCGTCACCAATAACAACATTGCTAGCTATATAGCTCCATGGACCAATAGTAACGTTTTTTCCAATGACCGCGCCTGGCTCAATAATCGCTTGTGGGTGAATCATAAAGTTCTCTTTTATCAACTTTTAAAATATAAAGTATCGAAAATGTAAAATTGTTATTTGAAATAAAAGTTCAAAGTATAGAGCTTAAAGTTTTCTTTTAGCACACATAAGATCAGCACAGCAAACAACTTTGCCATCAACTTTAGCTTCACCATAAAATTTCCACATGCCACGACGTTCTTTTATGAATTCAACATGAAGATGCATTGTATCACCCGGCACAACAGGTTGTTTAAAGCGTGCTTTATCAATTGATGCAAAAAGGTACATTTCATTTTCGTCACGACCTTCACTGCTTTTAAAACCAAGTATTCCTGTCGCTTGTGCCAAGGCCTCTAAAATTAATACACCAGGGAAAATTGCCGCTTCGGGAAAGTGCCCAGTAAAAACAGGCTCATTAATCGTAACATTTTTAATTGCATCTAAATATTTACGAGGCTCATGATCCACAACTTTGTCAACAAGTAACATTGGGTATCGATGAGGAATTAGCTCTTTTATTTCATTAAGTGATATTGGCTTTGCTATTCTTTCTAAATTAAGAGTGTCCAAATGATTTTTCCTTTCATTGGATTGTGTTGATTTATCATTAAATAAGATCAAGACAAAAAATTTGCGTTATTTTATGTTGCCTTTTGAGCTATTATTATTTTTATATTCTTTATTTGTTTTCTAGCAGTTTTTCTAACTCTTTTACACGCTTAGTTAAGCTATCTAATCGCTTCACCCGTGCATTCGTTTTATTCCATTCTTTATTTGGCGCTGCCGGCATTCCTGATGAGTATACGCCTGCAGTGGTTATATCTTTAGTAACCATTGCCATGCCTGTAAAAACACAGTTATCTGTAATATTAATATGTCCATTAATACCGACAAGACCCGCAACAGTACAGTTTTTTCCTATTTCTGTACTACCTGCAATGACACTACAAGCAGCCATTGCCGTATTTTCACCAACAATAACATTATGAGCTATCTGAATTTGGTTATCGAGAATGGCACCATCTTTAATTATAGTATCTTCAAGTGCACCTCTATCTATTGTAGTACTTGCACCAATTTCAACGCGATTACCAATAACAACACGACCTAGTTGAGGGATTTTATGCCATTTATACTGCTCGCTCTTACCATCATTAAGTGGTGCATAACCAAAGCCATCTGAGCCAATAACTGTATTCGCTTGTACTAAACAATCTTCACCGATAATAACGTCATGATAAATACTAATATTTGACCAAAGACTAGTGTTTTTACCTATTGAAACATTTTTTCCAATAAAACAACCTGCGCCAATACTAACATTATCACTGAGCGTAACACCTGATTCGATAACTGAATTAGCACCAACATTGACATTTTCACCTAACTTAACATTGTCAGCAATGACGGCACACGTGTGAATTCCCTCGGCAACTTTTGGCGTAGTATTAAGTAAGTTGGCCAATAAAGCATACCCCATATAAGGGTTATCCATGACTAATGCGCTAACCGGACATTGAGTTAACATATCTGGAGAAACGATAACAGCACTAGCCTGTGTAGCACCAAGCTGTGATATATACTTTTTATTTGCTAAAAAAGCAACTTGTCCAGGTTGAGCATTAGCAAGTGTCGCCAAACTAATTATTGCACTATCTTCTGAAAATCCTTCAGCATTAACAACTAACTTGGCATCAATATGTTTTGCAATTTCAGCAAGAGTATAAGTCATAGCTTATTTAATTTTGCTTACTTGCTCAATTACTTTACTAGTAATATTAGTAGATGGTTTTGAAAAAACTACCGCTTGCTTTGAAATTACTAAATCAAAGTCTTCTTTAGCTGCAATATTATCAACAACTTGAGTAACTAAAGCTAATAACTTGTTAGTTTCTTCATTTTTACGTTGGGCTACTTTTTGTTGGAATTCTTTCACTTTTACTTGGTATTGCTGATATAGACCCGACATTTTAGTTTGTAATTCTTTTTTCTCTTTTTCACTCATTAAAGAGCCATTACGTTTTAAGTTTTCATCTTCAAACGTTAAATCTTTTTGTAACTGTTCAATGACTGCTTTTTCATCTTTAAACTCTGTTTCTAATGTTTGCATTAACGCAGCCGCTTGAGGGATTTGGCTAATTGCTTCTTGTACATTCACTACGGCAATTTTTTGTTCGAAAGCCATTGCACTGCTTGCTAATAACAAAGTTGATGCTGTTGCTGTAATAGCCATAGATTTAATAAATTTTTTCAATGTATTTTCCTCTTCTCTTTCTATACTTGGATTTAGAATATTATTTTTCGTTTTGCTTAATTTAACAGCTAAGCACTGTGATTTGCTAGATAAAGTTAAAATGTTTTGCCAATATTAAAACTAAAGAATGCGGTATCATCATCTTCCTCTTCTTTTATTGTTTTAGCGAAGTTAAAAATCATCGGCCCCATAGGCGATAACCACTGAACTGATAATCCCCCTGATGCCCGATAACGTCCAATGTCAGAGTAATCATCAATTTTGTCAAATTCAATTGGTGCTAAATCTTCATAATCTGCAATATCAAATTCAGTGTCCCAAACATTACCAACATCAACAAAGAAGCTAGTTCTAACACTATTTGAGTAACTTTCATCTAAAAATGGGGTTGGTACAATTAATTCAACTCCACCCACAGCAATAGCATTACCACCCACACTACGTGGTGACACTTGAATATAATCGTGATCAGGCCCTAAACAACAAGCACTCCCTCCGGTAGGGTTAGGCGTACCACCAATAGGTGTTGGGTAGCGATATACAGCACGAGGACCTACGGTATTATTTTCAAAGCCACGTAAAGTATCTGAGCCACCTGCTCTAAAGTTCTCCCAAAATGGCAATAATTGGTCATTACCATTTACGTCACCGTAACCATTACCATATCCTAGATGTAAGCGGGTTAATACTGTCCAGCGTTGATTACGCGTTAACGGGAAATAATATTTACTATCAAAATTGACTTTAAAATACTGCACATCGGAAGTATTCGGCGTAGTCATTTTAAACGATAGCTGCTGTGACGAACCCGCCGTAGGAAATGTTCCTCGGTTCAATGTTGATCGAGAAACATTTGCATTAACATCGTAATTCTTAAATGCTAGCGGTGCATCCGGATCGTTAGGATCTGAGTGTAAATCATAAAACGTTTGAATTTGTTCATAAGTTTCTAATGAAGTAATCTCATTGTTTTTAAAACCTACACCAAAACCGACTCGAATATATTCATTAATCGGGAAGCCCCAATTAAGGCCGACACCGTAAGTTTTATTATTATAATCAACTAAGTTAGCTTGTCCTGCATCAAAAGCTTGATAAAAAATTTGCCCACCTAATGATACTGCATCAACAGTAAAATAGGGATCGGTATAAGAAACACTTGCGCTTTTTGAGTAGGTGTTTGTATTGATATTAAAACCTAATCTATTACCTGTGCCCAAAAAGTTATTTTGTTGTATACCTGCGTTTAAGCTTAATTTGGTTGAATCACCATAACCAACACCGGCAGTAAATGAACCTGACGCTTGTTCTTTTACGGTAAAATCTACGTTAACCAAATCATCTTCACCTGCGATTTGATTAGTTTCAAATTCGACGGTTTCCATATAAGGTAACCGAGATAACCGAGCTTTAGAATGCTCAACCATGCTATTTGATAACCAAGCACCTTCCATTTGTCTTAATTCACGACGCAGCACTCTATCAGCGGTGACACTATTACCACTAAAATTTACTTTACTAACATAAATACGCTTACCAGGGTCGATTGAGATAGATAACTTAACCGTATTATCCTCATCATTAATATCTGGAATAGTGGTAACTTTTGGATAAGCATAACCAAAACGACCTAGAAACTTACTAATAACATCTTCGGTATAGGTAACTTCAGCACCATTATAAAGCTTATTAACTTGCAATGGGTTTATGGCTCTGATCGTTTGCTCAAATCCTGCCATGTCGCCAATAAAATCAACTTCGCTAATCGTATAGGTTTCACCCTCGGTGACATTTAAAGCGATATACACAGCTTCTTTATCAGGAGTCATTGATACTTGAGTTGAGTCAACTTTAAAACGAAGATAGCCTCGATCTAAATAATAGCTATTGATCGTTTCCATATCGCCTTGCAAAGTCTGCTTTTGATATCTATCTGCCGCCATAAAATCCCACCATGGCGAATCAAAAGTAAGCTCAATTTTATCAAGTATTTGAGCATCAGTAAAAACCTCATTACCAACGATATTAATTTGCTTGATAGCAGCAGCATCACCCTCTGTGAACTTGAATTCTAGACTAACCCTATTTCGGGGTAAATGCGTAATAGTCGTAGCAACATCAGCGTTATATTTACCAACACTGTGATAGAAATCTTCCAAGCCCGTTTCAATACCTGAAATAACAGTGCGATCTAATGTTTCACCTACGCGTATATTACTGCCATCTAGACTTTCTGTTAATTGTTCATCTTTTAAATCACTATTACCATCAAAGGTAATTTCACTGATTGTTTCACGCTCTCTAACGCGGTAAATAACTCGGTTACCGTCACGGTATACGCGAATATCATTAAAGTGACCTGACTTATATAAGGATTTAATTGATTGGGAGATTCTAAATTTATTTAGATTATCGCCAACATTAAAAGGGATATGTGTTAACGCAGCGCCTAAAGCAACACGCTGTAAGCCTTTTACTTCGATATCTTCAACCTGAAATTCTTCGGCTGCTTGTGCTGTTGTACCTAAAGCGCCTAATAACACGGCAAAGGCTAATTTTTTAATTATCATAAATGTTTACTTTATTACTTCTTTTAATTTCTACACTTAGGAGCTAGATTTAAAACCTAAAGCCTACAATTAATCCATTATATTTAAAATTCAATATCCGACAAAATCATTAAACTAAGCTAAATTCACTAGTGCTAACAATGCTATAGCAAAACTTAAACCCAGCCTTTTGAATATTTCCTATTTACCTAGCTAAAGCTGCTTTGCTGTTAAAAGCCCTATAAGATAATAGAGTATGTGCCCGCCATCAAGTACTGATTCGCTTGGGTAAACGTAAAAGGGTTAATAATTCCTTTTACTCACCATTCATTTATCCTAACACTCGACTAAAATCATTAAACAAAGCGATCCCCATTAGTGCTAATAATGCTAAAGCATCAAACTTAAATCCCGCCTCTTGAATATTTTCTGCTTACCTAGCTAAAGCTGCTTTCCTGTCAAAAGTTCTATAAGCCTATCATATCAGACAAGAGAGTAAGTACTCGCCCTCAAGTACTGGATCGCTTGGGTAAACGTAAAGGTTAATTATTCCTTTCACTCACCATTCATTTATCCTAACACCCGACTAAAGTCATTAAACAAAGCGATCCCCATAAGTGCTAATAATGCTAAAGCACCAAACTTAAATCCCGCCTCTTGAATATTTTCCGGCACAGGCTTTCCTGTCAAAAGCTCTATAACATAATAGAGTAAGTGCCCGCCATCAAGTACTGGTAACGGTAAAAGGTTAATTATTCCTAAATTAATGCTAATTAATGCTAAAAAGCCCAAAAAATAAACAAAACCATACCCTGCACTATCACCTGCCCCTTGAGCAATTGCTATAGGACCACTCAAATTTTTCACCGAAACATCACCAGTGATTAATTTACCGATCATATCAAAGCTTAAAGTAACTAAATTCCACGTCCGTTTAACACTTTCACCTATAGCAGAAAATAAGCCATAGCTAATTTCAATTCGATATTCTTGTGGCCAGCTATCTGCTTTAGGTGAAACACCTAAATAACCAATAAGTTTCTTATTTTGCTCAACACCTTTAGGTGTTACTTTTATTACCTGTTCATCCCCTGCTCGCTCAATGGTAATATCTACCGCTTGATTTGGATAAAGTTTAATTTTTTTAGCAAAATCAAGCCAGCCTTCGGCTAATGGTTCGCCGTTCAGAGCAATAAGTTTATCGCCTACTTGCAAGCCACTTTTCTCAGCGGGGCTATCTTTCCCCACTCGCGCAAGCTCATTATATACATTTGGTCTGTATGGTGTTATTCCTAAGCTTGTTAAAGCTGATGTCTTTTCTGGGGAAAACTGCCACTCTTTGGTTAACAGCTTATGACTACTTACATACTGGCTATCACTACTCTTTGTTTTTATGACTATTGAATCGGAGCCAATTTCACCAACTAAAGCCAAATTTACATCTTGCCAATCTTTTGTTTCTCTACCCGCCACTTCTACAATTCTTACATTGTTAGGAACTTGTGCATGAGCAGCTATCGAATCAACACTAATATCTCCAATAATTGGCTTAATACTTGGAACACCAATTAAGAACATTAAATAAAATGCCAATATTGCAAAAGCAAAATTAGCAAAAGGACCTGCAGCTATAATCGCTATGCGTTGATAAACCGATTTAGAATTAAAGGTCTTATCTTTATCTTGCTCAGAAACGTCATCAACGCGTTCATCGAGCATTTTGACATAGCCACCAAGCGGAATCATTGCTACAACATACTCGGTACCATCAATTGACGTTTTACGCCAAAGTGCTTTACCAAACCCCACAGAAAAACGTTCTACTTTCACGCCGTTTTTACGCGCGACCCAGAAGTGACCATATTCATGGACGGTTACTAAAATACCTAAAGCGATGACAAAAGAGGCTAAATTCCAAATAAACTCAAACATTGTTCTTTTTGTTCCTTATACTTATTAGATAAAAACTCACTAATACTTCACTTGCTACTAATACTCACTAATATTGCACTAATAATTGTTGAGCAAATTCTCTAGCACGCGTATCTAAGGAAATAACCTCATTAATATTACTTACCTGTTCTGAGACAAATTTTTTCACAGAAGTTTCATTTATTTTATAAATATCGTTAAATTTAATTTTTTCATCTAGAAAAGCAGCAACGGCCACTTCATTAGCTGCATTAAGTGCAGTGCATGCAGCTTGTCCTTTTTTACATGCTTCAATCGCCAACTTTAAATTAGGATACTTTTTAAAATCAACTACTTGAAATTCAAAAGATGCCGTATTAAAAAAATCTAATTGAGCAACACCCGAATCAATTCGCTGCGGATAAGCTAGTGCATGTGCAATAGGCGTACGCATATCAGGGTTACCCATTTGTGCAATCACTGAACCATCTATGTATTGTACCATTGAATGAATAGTACTTTGAGGGTGCAACACCACTTGAATATCATCAGCATCTACATTAAATAGCCACTTAGCTTCAATAAATTCTAAACCTTTATTCATCATGGTAGCGGAATCAACTGATATCTTTCTCCCCATATCCCAATTAGGGTGAGCACAAGCTTGGGCTGGTGTTACTTTTTCAAGTTCATCAAGCGGTAAAGTTCTAAAAGGTCCACCTGAACCTGTTAATAGTATTTTACTAATGCCATTTTGAGTTAGTTGACAATACCCTACTCGCGCTTGCTCTTGCCAAGGTAAACTTTGGAAAATAGCATTGTGTTCGCTATCAATTGGTAATAGCTCCGCGCCCGATTGCTTAACCGCATCAATAAAAATAGCGCCAGAGGTGACTAGTGCTTCTTTATTAGCTAATAAAACTCTTTTACCCGCTTTTACTGCCGCTAATGTTGGCAATAGACCTGCTGCGCCAACAATAGCAGCCATTACCGTATCGGAGTCAGTAGAACTCGCAAGTTCAACAAGGGCATCATTACCTGATTTGACTTTTATAGCGCTTAGGTTCACTTCTACTAAGCGCTGAGTTAATAAATCAGCGTGCTGTGCAGATACCATTACAACGGTTTGAGGTCGAAATTCAATGCACTGCTCAAAAACTTTATCTACACTGGCGTTCGCCGATAAACTAACAACGTTAAATTTTTCAGGGTGTAAGCGAACAACGTCTAAAGTGCTTTTGCCGATAGAGCCAGTTGAGCCTAAGATACAGAGCTTACGGATACTGAATTGATTGGATGATATCTCATCGTTCACTGACATTACCAACCAAACAATACATAACAAAGTGCAAAAACTGGTGCTGTTGCTGTTAGGCTATCAATTCGATCTAAAATACCGCCATGCCCCGGCAAAATAGAACCACTATCTTTAACACCAGCTTGGCGTTTGAACATGCTTTCGTTGAGATCACCTAATACTGATACTGTTGTAATCAACACGGTTACTAATAATGCAGTGGTAACTTGCTCACTATTCCAAGCTAGCTGATATGCCGCAACTGCAACTAATACACAAGCAAAGACAACGCCACCAAGAAAACCTTCAAAAGTTTTTCCCGGACTAACATTAGGCATTAATTTATTTTTTCCAAATGCTTTACCAACAAAATATGCACCTACATCAGCACTCCACACCATCAATAATAGAAACATTAATAACTGAGCACCATGATAAGTGTCTGCTTGATAATCGTTAGTGCGAATAACCATAAAAGCAAGCCAAGTTGGCACTAAAGTTAACCAGCCAAATACGCCACGAACGGAGCGATGTTTTGCCCAAAAGCTACTACCATTTGGGTATGAAAACATTAAAAAAGCAGAAAGCACCCACCATGCAACAGCCAGCCATAATAATGCCGCCGCATATTCATGCAATTGTGCAGAGTTAGCCCATAATTTATCAGGTGAAACTACAGTCCAAATACCTGCAATTAAAATAATTGTTGTGGCTACAAACCCTATTCGTCGAGTTTTAGTATCAAAACCCATTAATGGTCCCCATTCCCAAGCACCAATACCTATAATCACCACCAATAAGGCAGCAAAATACATTAAAGGTAAATAAAAAATTGCTGAAATTGCAGCAGGAGCCAAAATTAATGCCGTAATAATTCGTTGTTTAAGCAAGTTATATCCTTCTTGTTTTAGTAAGTTTTAAGTCATCATTTTTATAGTTTTACTGACCTATTTACTCATCTTTATTTTTCTATTTGTGTAACTTGATCGCCTGTTTTACCAAAACGACGTTCTCTTTGATCAAATACATCAACCGCTTTTTCAAATTGTTCTTCATCAAAGTCTGGCCATAGGGTTTCAGTAAAATAAAACTCGGCATAAGCAGCTTGCCATAAGAGAAAGTTGCTAATGCGAAAATCACCACCTGTGCGAATTAATAAATCAAGTTCGGGTAACTCAGCTAAACAAGTGTGCTCATGCAATGATTCTTCATTGATATCCTCAATCGATATTTCATTGCTTTGCACTTGGTTCGCAAGCTGTTTAGCTGCATTAGCAATATCCCAACGACCACCATAATTTGCTGCTATGGATAAAGTCAAACCTGTGTTCTCTACTGTTAATTCTTCTGACTTTTTGATGTTTGTTTGTAGCTTTTCAGAAAAACGACTTAAATCACCGACAACTTGAAAACGAATATTATTTTTATGTAAACGCTTTACTTCTTTAGTTAACACGTACAAAAACAAGTCCATCAGTACGCTAACTTCTTTCTCTGGTCGTTGCCAATTCTCACTGCTAAAAGCAAATAAAGTTAAGGCTTTCACTCCTGCTTTACGCGCACCTTTAACAACAGCACGAACAGAATCAACGCCTGCTTTATGTCCTGCAACTCGAGTTTTTCCTTGAGCCTGCGCCCAGCGGCCATTGCCATCCATAATAATAGCAATATGCTGAGGGATTTTTTTATCTTCATCAAGTGATGTAATGCTAGTAGTCACTAATCATCCTTTCATGACAGTTTTATTAAACATAAAGTAGCGGTCAATATTAATTGCAGTTCGCTATTATTTCAAAGAAACAGGCTAAATTTCCATTAATTCAGCTTCTTTTTTAGTTAACAATTCATCAACTTGCTTCACAAAGATATCTGTCACTTTTTGAATGTTATCTTCTGCTTGGTGATGTTCATCTTCACTGATCTCTTTCTCTTTTAATAAGCTCTTAAAATCAGAGTTAGCATCACGGCGAATATTTCGAATAGCTATTTTTCCACCTTCAGCTTCACCACGCACAACTTTAACTAGGTCTTTACGACGCTCTTCTGTTAATGGTGGTAACGGGATACGGATAAGAGTACCATTCGATTGTGGATTCAAACCTAGATCTGATTTCATAATTGCTTTTTCTACAGCGCTAATCATACCTTTATCGAAAACGGTAATTGAAAGGTTACGTGCATCAGGCACTGAAATATTACCTACTTGATTTAACGGTGTTTCCATACCGTAGTAATCAACACTAATGTTGTCTAATAGCGAAGCATGAGCACGTCCAGTCCTAACTTTATTTAGACTGCTCTTTAGAGATTCAATGCTTTTTGCCATACGCTCTTGCGCATCTTCAATTATTTCGTCTATCACTGTGTTTCTTCCTACTATATTTAAATAATGTTTAATTCAAAAATATTGACTAAAGTTCCAATAACTCCAGCTTATGAACTTCTAATTACGGTACCTTCTTCTTGTCCCATAATAACAGCTTTAAGTGCACCGGGTTTATTCATATTAAACACACGGATTGGCATATTATGATCACGCGCTAAAGTGAATGCAGCTAAGTCCATTACTTTTAATTCTTTATCTAATACTTCATCAAAAGTTAATTCGCTATATAGTTCAGCATCAGGATTTTTTACTGGATCTTCTGAATAAATACCATCAACTTTTGTGGCTTTCAATACTACATCTGCTTCAATCTCAATACCACGTAAACAAGCAGCAGAATCTGTCGTGAAGAAAGGATTACCTGTTCCGGCTGAAAATATAACTACCCGACCAGATTTTAATAAACTAATCGCATTTGCCCAATTATAACGTTCACAAACACCCGCTAAATCAATAGCTGACATTAAACGTGTATTAACAAATGCACGGTGCAATGCATCACGCATAGCCAAACCGTTCATTACTGTTGCTAACATTCCCATTTGGTCGCCAACAACTCGATTCATACCTGCTTCGGCAAGTCCTGCGCCACGAAATAAGTTACCACCACCGATAACCAAGCCAACCTGAATGTCCATTTCAACTAATTCTTTAATTTCTTGCGCCATACGATCAAGAATTTTTGGATCAATACCAAAGCCCTCTTCACCCATAAGAGCTTCACCACTAAGTTTAAGAAGAATACGACGATAAGATGGTTTAGGGTTAATACTCATGTAAGACAAATTCCTGTTAGGTGATGAAATAGCGCGGTTATTTTAGTACTTTTAGGCCAATCACGAAAGCGTTAACTGACAAAACACGGTTTTATTATGCCATTTAAATGTAACGCATGAAAAAATCGCATAAAAAAACGCCTACCAGAGTAGACGTTTAATAGAATTCTAATATAAAGAATGCTAATTCTAACTAGTTGGACGAATAACAAGGCGCTTGAGCTTTTTTATCTTAGGCGCATATAACTATATGTAACTAAGTAAAAAAGCGATAGCAACGAAGCTAGTCGTTCAAATAGGACGAATTAGGCTTTAGCAGCAGCGATTTGTGCTTCAACTTCAGCAGCAAAATCTTCTTCTTTTTTCGCAATGCCTTCGCCGACTTCTAAACGAACAAAAGAAGAAACTGTAATACCTTTCTCTTTAAGAACTGCACCAACAGTCTTCTTAGGTTCCATGATGAAAGCCTGGCCTGTTAAAGAAATCTCACCAGTAAATTTCTTCATACGACCAATGATTATTTTTTCAAGTAAATCAACTGGCTTTTTCTTCTTTTCGTCAAGAGCTTCGTTTTCAGCTTTTAAAATATCTAGTTGAATACGTTGTTCATTCTCAACAACTTCAGCAGGGACATCTTCAGGAGAAAGGTATTCAGGCTTGCTTGCAGCAACGTGCATTGCTATGTGCTTAAGTGATTCTGCATCACCTTCACCAGCAACAACAACACCAATAGTACCACCATGACGATAAGAAGCTAAAGCAGCACCTTCAACATATTCAACGCGACGTACATTGATGTTCTCACCAATCTTAGTCACTAAAGTGATACGTTTTTCTTCAAATTGAGCTTGAAGCTCTTCAATGGTTACTTTTGATGCAACAGCAGCATCTAGCACTGCGTTAGCAAAACCTAAGAAGTTATCATCTTTAGCAACGAAGTCTGTTTGACAGTTAACTTCAACTAGTGCAGCAACACCATTTGCTTCTTTAATTAAGATAGTACCTTCAGCAGCGATATTACCTGCTTTTTTGGCCGCTTTTGCTTGACCGTTCTTACGCATATTTTCAATCGCAAGTTCCATATCACCGTCAGCTTCTTGTAACGCCTTTTTACAATCCATCATACCCGCAGCTGTGCGTTGACGTAATTCTTTAACCATTGCAGCAGTAATTGCCATGAGTTAATTCCTCTGTTTTCAGTTATCCCCAAAATTAGTGTTTAAACATTGAAAGTAATAAACAATAAAATAGTGGGAATAAGTATTAAATTAGGTGTCATAAAAGCAAAACCTTAAAACTTTTTTAAAAAAAGTTTATTTGCAATGCTTCTATGAATAAACGAAATGTTTTGCTTAATTATTCTTCATTAATAGAAAGCCATCAATAGAGAGCCTTCTATAGAAAAGTAATTATTCAGCTTCAACAAAACCGTCTTTTTCAGCTTGAACAACGATGTTTTGCTCACGACCAGAAAGTACGGCGTTAGCAACAGCGTCACAGTATAAAGTCACTGCGCGGATTGCATCATCGTTACCAGGTACAATGTAATCAATGTTATCTGGGTTTGAGTTAGTATCAACAACAGAAACTACTGGGATACCAAGGTTGTTTGCTTCTTTAATAGCAATATGTTCGTGATCGGCATCAATGATAAAGATAGCATCAG
>Ga0209184_1000386_pt1 | contig 50094 bp, 43 predicted proteins | sample EN8Hudsemesocosm_2_FD_184627 | JGI IMG/M metagenome (GOLD analysis project Ga0209184, IMG submission 184627) | Methane-oxidizing microbial communities from mesocosms in the Hudson Canyon - EN8C Hudson Canyon (SPAdes) (version 2) | ecosystem: Environmental > Aquatic > Marine > Cold seeps | place... | reverse complement strand
ATATTGAACCTGAAGAAAGTGTTAATTACGAAGCGGGTTTTCGTTATTATCAAGGTGCATTCAATACTGAAATGATTGGGTTCTACAATGATTACTCCAACATTAAGGGCGTTTGCACATTTTCGTCAGGTTGTGATGAAGCCGATATTGACAAGGAATTCAATGGTGGTGAAGCCGAGATTAAAGGCGTCGAGTTTTCAGCGGGTTACCAGTTTGAAATGGCTAGTTTAAGTTTTCCAATCAAATTTAATTACACCTTCACTGATGCTACTTTTGCGAGTGATTTCGGATCTACCAATCCAGATTGGGGAATAGGGGATATTAAAAGTGGTGACCTTTTACCTTATATACCTGAACATCAATTCAGTTTTTCGACCGGTATTGCTGCGAAGAAATGGCGTATAGATACCGTGTTGAAATATGTGGGTGAACGTAATGATACCGCTAACGAAAATGTGGAACTTCCAAACCGAGTGATTGATAGCTATACGGTTGTCGACCTGAAAGGAAGCTACAATATCACGCAGGACATGCAAGTCTACACCAGCATAAATAACATACTTGATGAAGAGTATGTGACTTCACTCCGTCCTTACGGTGCTCGCCCAGGTGCTCCACAGCTTGCTCAAATAGGTATGAAGCTTAGCTTCTAATACCAAACAAGAGAGTCTAGTTGTTATATTGATCTCTACATTTATGTTCTGGAGATCAATATTAATTATTTAGAAGGCAGTGAAAGTTGCCAGCAATATCTTCAAATAAGGATATTTAGTTTTTTATTTATGTGTGGGGCATAAAATTGGCCGCAAGTTGCGAATTAAGTTTGCCCTGTTTTCCTGTGGTCAGTAATGCAACTAAGTCGCCTCTTTGGAGCATGGTCAAATGGCCTAATTGTCTTGATTTCATTTACTCATCGAATGAGTGGTATGGAGTTAAAGCGATACCTTTTAACTCTGCTGAAATTATAGGGTTCCAAAGAAAAAACGTCCCTTCCTTTAAGCATGAATACCACGAACTATTGACCTAAACCGATCATTATTCCAATAACGATAAATTACGAGTTCGTATTCAAAGGCGATACTTTTTCTTACTTGAACCAAGACGGCTTTTTAGAGCTAAAGTCGTTACAAATGAAGGGCGAGTCCAAATACGGAATATATTCCGACAAAATGCCTAAATCCTTATTTGTTCTGTTTAACGACTGGCATGACGTAGGAATAATTTCCTACCTACATAAAATAAAACATACTGAATTATTTCATTTTTTCGGGCTTAAGTAAGTGTCATTCAACCCCCCCCCTTTAGCTAGTGTAAAAAATAGTTCATATTCAGATTTTTAAACGAAGTATTTGTAACCCATTGCTCTTCACTGATAAGTTTATTTCTCACGCTAAAGCTATTGCCAGTTACTTAGGTCCAAACTTTCACTGCGTTTAGCGTAGCGATAAACATTTAAATCACTGCTCGATAAAGGGCGACCTACATCATATATATGGTATTTGCCACGTGTGGTAAGTAATGCTCCTGAGCGACAACCTACGGCGCGTAAAGCTTCAGTTTCTGTGTTTTCTGCAACACCCAGGTCACCTTGAGTTGGGCCAAATGCCTTCCATCTTCCGCTTTTCAGTTGCCAGGATACGGCGAGAGCTCTTCTGGTTGGTTTATCTTTTTTGGCATCAGATTTTCTATTACTCGATTTTGAACCATATTTTTCATTGGCATCAGAATGACTGCTGGTTTCGTTTCCTTGCCATCCGGTAGGGGCATAACGGCCCCAACCGTCACTGTTTTCTGATGTATCAGTATTGCTGGTTTGTCCAAAGGTTGAGCTGTTTTGACCGGAGATGTTATTTGGAACCGCATAACCATATTGCGATTGCTTACAGTGAGGCCCTTCTCCAAAACAGGCTGCCGGTAATAAATTGATATTATGAACGGTAATTCTATTGGTAGGGGTGCAGGTTTTACTAGTCTCGTTCCAGGTATCTCGTGTGCGTTCACAGCTTTTTTTTGCTCGTTTGTAGGCATCTTTCTGGCGGCTGGTATCGGGTTTGTAGCTGGGTCGTGACGCATCCAAACGTTTAGATTTTTTAATCGCTGACTGATACGCATCTTGATACTCTCGCTGTTTACGAAATACCGTCTTGTTATAATTGCTTAAAATACGTTGTGATTGTGCCATGGCGCCAGTAGAGCTTCTGTCAGCCCCGATAGAATCCAAAAATGAATTGTGGTCACCATGCCTCCGAATAGTGGCCATGAGGTCTCGATGTGCCTGCTCTCTACGTTGATCTTTGGCTATCTGCATTGCTCTTTTTGCTTTCTTTCTTAGGTTATCAAGTTCTGCTAGCTTTGACTTTATTTCAGACTGCCTCTCCCGAAAGTTATCTGCGATAGACCGTTTATATGAAATCATCTGAGGTAGAAAATCACCCTCGATACCACTACATGCTCGTCTTATGGCTCTTTGGTTTGAAGATGCTGTATTAAGATCCTCATCCAAATAACGTTTCTCTCTATCAAGGCATTTACGTGTTTCTTTTGTTAATTCACGATCATTTCCCCAAAAATTATTCCCTGAAATTTGATCCTGAAGTACTCGAGATGCTTTTTTATAGTTGGCAACACATTTATTGTCATCGAAGGTTCTAACCATATCATCTAAGTTCTGATCCATATACCGGATTGCTTGATTACAATTGGCTTCTTTGAGGAGTTGTTGTTCGCGTTTATGACGAGCCTGATCTTGTGCTTGTTTTATTTGATTTCGTGCTTGGGCAATCTCATCAATACGGTAGCCATTGGTGTTTAAGAGGCATTTCTCGTAACCACCATTGTGCAAACAAGCACCAGAACCAACACCATTCTTCTTGAACTCTCCTTGAAAAAACACCCTGCCGTTCGTTGAAATTACGGTTAGTCCGGCAGGAGCCACCTGACCTTTCTGATTGATATGAAATTCATCAGCCTGGGTCGCTTTAATCAACACCCCTGTAGATTTGTTGAACTGAACTTCTTGCTTTTGACCCTTGTGTAGTTGACCATTTACAAAGTGACCGACTAGCGAATTTGGCATTTGTGTATCAACACTAATGACTGTACCTTTAGGGTCGTTTAGCCACCCATTCTTGCACTTACCTTCTACCACGAGCCATTTCGAATTATGGTTCTTAACCTGGCAGTCTGCGTCAGCAATTAGTTTTGCCGCCCACTTACCTGAAGGCGATGACGCGAAAAGTTTTCCGTTTTTCCATACCTGTATTGATTTTTGGCCTTCTGTGGCTAACGCCCAATTAAAAACACCATTCAGCTTTGGTTTATTAGAGGTGCCCTTGAGTGTTGAGCCATCAAGGTATTCAGCATCAATATAAGGTTTGGTTTTTAGTGATAACCAGAATTTATCGCTATTGAACGCTGCCTTGGTATAGGCCAAAGAGCGTTCGTTGTAGCTTGGGCCATCTTTAACTAGTTGGCATTTAAGGTTGGATAAATAATTTAGGTATGAGTCTAATAAAGCTGTGTAACTTCGAAATTTACCATCAAGGTGTTTTGTTTTGGTCATATTGAAGTTGCCACTACACCATTGCCAGCCGCTTTTTTCTCGTATTAACCCCTTAAATTGCCAGCTTTTTTTATCGGTCGCGCCGAATTCACCTTGAAGGCGATAACCGTTATGCGCCTTGAGTAGTCCGTTACCGTTAATATAACCCTTAACAAATTGTCCTTCGTAGAGTGAACCATCTGGGAAATATAGAATACCTTTACCATGAGGGTCGTCATTGCTGAAACGCCCTTCATATCGCCAACCATTGGATAGTGACCAAAGTCCATCACCGTCACGTAGGCCTAATTTTATTGAGCCTTTGTACGTTGAACCATTTTTTTCTTTATATTCGCCTTTACCGTGAGGACGCTTACCTTTCATTTGTCCACGGTACTGCAATCCATCGTAACTGATCCATCCATCAGTTTGAGTGACTGTTTTTGTTACTTGAGATTTTCGCATTAATGCCAGCTCATCATCATGGCTTAGAAAAGCACAACCTTGGCCAAGTAGAAAAAAGAGTACAAGAACTATGATTTGAGGCGATTGTTTTTTATTCATCTTGACCCCCCTTCTTTTTTCGTAACACGCATGTTGCACCCCAAAATCAGCCTTTAAAGATGACGCCATCTTTTTTCATTTTACTTAGTAACGATGAGGTATATCTGATCGCGAAAAGTGCTGCCCGCCGCTCCTTTGAATACCCAAATAATAAATGAGCAGGGAGTAATACTGAATACATTCTGGTGGCAGTCATGGGCTGGTGATAAGTTTTTATTTTATTTTTATTGTTGTAAATCGTTGTCGTAATGACAAATTCATCAGAATAGCGTATTGGGATCAGGCCAAGGGTGAATAAAGACGCCATAGTCCAAGCCATGATAGACCCTCGATTATGTTTTTTAAATTCAAATTGCGTTTCGATATAAAGGCCGTCTGTACCGAGTGCGCCCTTTTTCTTCCAATCGGGTATGACTTGCTCAAAAAGCTCGGTAGCCTCAATACTGGCTTTTACCTCATTGGCATTGAATATTTCCCATGAAGACTTCGGAATACCAATGTGAATAACCGGATTTGCTCTGGGCGGCTGAATATGATTTAAGGATGTGCCTTCAGGGCCATCTATAGTATAGGTCATGCAGCTTGATAGCGTGAATATAGATAACAATAAATAAATGAATTTCATCATTTTTCCTTTTAATCTCGTCTGCATCAGAGGGATTGATTTTTGTCTTAAAATAAACTTGAGTGGTGTTACTTATTGAAAGCAATGTTATCTTGGTTCATTTGGGTCAACAAATTAGAGACGTACCTGATAGCAAATAACTGCTTCATATCATCTTCGGAATGGCCAAATAATAAGGGCGTTGGGAAAAGTACCGAAAAGAGCGTAGCTGTGGTAATTGTGTCGTGATAGGTTTTTACTTTTTTACGGTCAATATAGATGTCGCTCTTTATATGATAGTCATACACCAATCTCATCGGAATCACTCCCATTGTGAGTATCGATACAATAGCAAGAAATGGGTTGGTGTTATCGTTATTGGTGATAGATGTTTCTATATATAAACCATCGGTTGCTCTACCTCCCAGTTTTTTGTAATCAGGAATGACTTGAGTGAAAAGGTTGCTTGCTTCGAAGCTTGTTTGAACGGCTGCAGTATTATAAACCGGAGGCCAGGGATTTTTAGGTATATTAAAGCTTATCACAGGAAACTTGCGGGGTGCGCTTAAGTCCGAAACCGACTTTGTTTTGGAACCATCGATGGTATGAGTCGAACAGGAAATTACCAGAATACATAATGAAATTAACACCAGTTTCTTGAGTGTTGGCATGATAATTTTCCTTGTTTTTATTGATTGTATACTTGTTTATATTAGTTCAAATTATATAAAATTCTAACGAATGTTTGGCTCAACTGTAAGTTGCCCTAACCAGGGATTTAATGAAAGTATGGGGTATGATTCGTTTAATATTAACACTTTTAAGTACACTCAACCCTATTATAACTTGAGTGTATAGTCAGTGAGCATATACGAATCAAGTGAGAGTTATTCAAGAAATAGTATAGTTGACTATCAATTAAAAGCTAAAATAGGTCGATGACACCTAGTAATTATTTCTATTAAGCTCAAGAATATGAAAGTTAAAGTGTAACTTGGTTTCCAAAAAAGAACCGCTTAGGGGGGTCTTAATCGCAGTTTTCTTAGCCTATAAGAGCCATCGCTTTTACCTCAATAACTAATGGTATTTGCTACTGTCGAAAGGTAGTGCTAATGCTCAAAACTGTTAGTCCATTCAATCCACGAATTGGCCAATTTGTCACTATCTAAGCACGCTTGTTAAACTTCGATTTTGCGGAAATTGACTCATGAAGTCCATGTCCGCAATTACGCCGAAGCCAATGCGATTTGTTTCTCCAAATTTTAGTTGAGGCGATCTTTTCTAGCTTCCCTCAAATTGTCTCTAATGTGCTTGACGTAACCAGCCCCATCTGGATTGGAGACCTCATCAATCTTAGTAAAAAGATAAGTGCCAATTGGAGGAAAGCTAGCATAATCCGACCGGTCGTTTTCAGCTAGCAACGAGACTGGCTCAAACTCATTTCTCGGTTTGTCTTCCGCAGTATAGGTTCTACCATCGTCGGTCCCAGCGTCGTATACTTGAGCCGTAATGGTTTTCGTCACAACCCATTCCCCATTTTCACATAAATTTAGCGAAGAAACGCCTGTTATCCAGTCGGGACTTGGTGCCAGCATGTTAACCAAGGTCACTTGCGGAAATTCTTCGGTAAGCTGAAACTGTGCGATGCTAGCCCCTGGTGAATGCTTAATGTCTTGTCCATCAAAGATGTCTAAAGCTCGATTAATTCTAATGGCCCATTCAGCTTCCTTTATCAGCTTATATCCTGACCCACGTTCAGCGATATTCTTGACGCCTTCCGATACAGGGAAACCTAGCTCCCAAAACGAAACTTGATTGTTGTGTGAGACGCCAAACAAATGAGACAAGTGAGGCTTATCTGGAATATCCTCTGGGTGCGAGTCCACACTCCAAGTACTATTGAAGACAACCTCGTAGTTGGCGTACCCCTCACAAGCAAGTTCATTAGGATTTGTTTTTTTGCTCGCACAGCCAGCGACTAGTAAGGTAATAGAAACGGCTAATAACGTGTTTTTAAATGGGTGCTGAGGGCTATTTTTCATTGTTGAGTCCTTTCTTGGTTATTGTAAGTGCTATCTCAATCTTCTAGTCGATTAACGAGGTAGAATTCTCATTCTACCCGTTAGGACTACGTTCCAAGTATTTAGTTCCCAAATACACTCATTTTGATCTTGAATAAATAGCTTGGGAAAATATTCGATTCAAAAAAAGGGGAGAGCTATTCATTCTAATTTTAGGTATGCGTTTCAAATTTTCACATATGATCGAAAGTGAGCTACCTGCTTCATAGATCAAGACAATGCGCATTACCCCTGAGTTTTAGCTCCTGAATGGAAACAAAGCTCTTGATAGAAATGTATCAATTTTGCTCAAGAGCTTTGGTTAGCTATTCTTAGCTGTTTTCTGACGATCAAAAATGAACACTTTTAACTCATAGCTAGGGGTTTGAGGACCTAGAGAAAGGTAGTGCTTTTGCTCAACAGCCTTGGTTGGGTATTCTTAGCTTCAGGGTAATCTGGCCAAGCGATAAAAGCGGGTGATATGGAGTTAAAGCGATACTCTCATGAACCTTGATAAACCGATGGCTCTAGAGCAAAAGCGTTCCTTATTACTATTCAAAATATTTTTATTTTTTCCAAGTTTTTGTATCTTTCAAAGGCTGGACTCACACAACTAACCAGTCAGTCTAAGCACTTCAAAAGTGCGCAATTTTACCTGTTCATCTTAGTCTTGATTACAGCCCGAAGTGGCTACTGGATGATACACTGCCATAAATGTTACTCTGCGGGCCGACTATCAAAATTTGGTGATGAGAGACAGAAAGGATGCATGAAAAATTGATCAAATACAGCTGTCTTTTTATTACGGTGCTTTGCCTTTTAGGCTGTAACGACGCAGAAAGAAGAATTGATGTGGACGGTTTTAGTGTATCTGTCGTAGATAGAGTGTCCCAGAAACCGATTGAAGGCGCACTCGTGATTGCTTCATTTATTGCCCGAAGTGGTTCGCATAGCTCAACGGTGGGTTTGTCGAACGGACTCGAAACGCTTACAGGTAAAGATGGTATAGCTCGTTTTCCTGCATGGACTACAGCTGGACCGGGTTTTGGTGCGAATGACCCAGTGTTAGTTGCTTATAAAGCCGGTTATATGTCAGATAAGACAAGTACAAAAAGTGTTCGCAAAAGGAACGGTAGTATTTTTCATGTTTCGGATATAAGCCCGCTTAGCCTTGCTGCTTTGCCGCTAATGAAATGTGAAGATACGAAATTTGAAACTAGGGAAGAATGCGACTCACGAGCCTATGGTTATATGATGTTATACATTGGCCCTACAAAGAAAAATCTTACAAAGCTCCCAGTGTTGAGTAAAGTAATTGAGGAAAATAAATAAATTAAGTTCAGAAGTATAGGGGGCGATTTTTTTAAGGAATGACCGTTAGCTTCTGTGAAAGTGCTAGTGTGATTTCGAAATATGAAAATGAACGCTTTTGCTCACTTCCGTTAGTTATCACTAATTTCAAACTGGCTGAATTATCCTGAACTACGCGAGGTCGTCAAGAGGCGGTTAAGTGCGAATTTAAGACTCTCATAATTGATTGCTATGTTTTCTACTTTTGTGTTCTAAAGCTACTTTAAAAGTAGCCTTGATCTAAAGTCTTCCAATCTATGCCTAAGTTTCTTCTTGATTGAGCTGTCGGACAATAGAGGTTGGAATAACGTATCTCAGTGTTGAAGATAGTTCTTCCAGTCTTTAACAGTTTTTTTCGTTTGATTATTCAAATGAGTATTTTCAGCTAAAAGGCTGAATAATGCTTTTGCTTCTTCTATTTCACCATGTTCGTAGTAGGCATAACCAAGTGATAACTGTAAACCAACGACTTCTTTTTCGTTGGCGAGTTCTAGTGTAAGCAGTAGGGCTTCTATTGATTTTTTCCAGTTTTGTTGATCTAAATATAGCTGGCTTAATATCTGGCCAGGACCTGAGTTTGTTGTAGTGGAAATCGCTTTTTCCAGTATAGGAATTGCGCGCAACGGTTCTTGTGCCTGAATGTAAGCACTGGCTAAAAGCGTAAGGTTTTCTGGTGTAATCCAAACGATAAATCTATCTAGACCATATTCTAAAATTTGTGCCGCTTTGTATGGATAACCAGCTTGTATCAAGCGTTGAGCCAAGGCCGTGTACTCAGTTGTATCATCCAAAAGGCCTTGCTTGTAAGCGACTTCTAATACGGCTAAGGCTCGTTTGGATTGGTCGGTTTCATCATACAAACCCACTAATTGCATGCGATAGTATTTGTTTTTTCCAAAATGCACAGTGATTTTTTTTAGTACGCCGATAGCTTGCTCAAAATCTTTAAATTCAATGTAGCTGGCCAGTAATAATTGGTGATGGTATTCCGACGGTTTATTTCCTTGAAGGGCTGATCTTGTGATCGCTTTATTTAAATATGTACTGGCTTTTAGGTACTGTTTCAATTGTAGATAGATGCTACCAATTCGCGCATATACTGCTTCGGTAATCTCTTTTTCAGTCGCATAATCAAGCCAAGTAGTTAAATATGTAATGGCTTGTTGTAAATCGTCTTTGTTTACTTCTTGTTGTCCTACGCTTATTTGCTTCGCACTCTGTTGGCTCATAATTAACTGAGCAATGTCATAGCGTAGTTTTTGTTGGTTTACTCTTGCCAGAGAGTTTAGACCTAAAGAGCTGATCAGTAGTGGTAATGCTTTGTTCGTCTCTTGTCGGCTAACATATATATAACCAGCAGTTTTGAGTACAACGGCAGATTCATAGGCATTATCTTTTACACGTACTATGAGTTTATTGAGGCGTTCAAAGGCTTCGTCATACTGTTTATGGTCGATGGAATTTTGTACTTTAGTCAATAACTTATAGGTGCCTTTTGAAACTAAAGATTTTTTACTTTTACCGCCGCTTTCACTTGCTGAAGCGACATTTGCAGGCATTTGAAAGTCTGTAGCGATAGCCAAACCAGAAATACTTAGAAGTAGTAAAACAACAATAAAGCGGTGCGATTTAAGCTTGCTTTTCATTTAATGAGTCTCGATATCAATTTAGTCCAAATACTAGTTTTTGTTCTGCTGCTCTTTGTTGGGGTATACCTGCAATTAATTGAGGTGAAAATTTCCAACGTGATATCGCCTTTATTGCTGCTCTATCGAAAATTCTAGGGGGGGTAGATTCTATCAACCGTACATTGGATACAGCTCCCTTTGTGGTGATGATAAAGCCGACTTTAACCCAGCCTTGGATACGTTGACGCCGAGCTTTTGGTGGGTAAAGAGGGTGAATTTGCTGTAACGGAATAATATCAGTAGAAAACTTATTATCTTGAAAGTTAGTGCTGTCCAGAAAGCTAGCGCTATTCAGTGTTGATAGGTCTGAATGCGCAAGGTCTGTTAGTGTGCTCGGGCCATTTAGGGCTAGTTCAGACATCTGTTGCATAGGGAGAGCTAAATCAAATTTCTGAACAGGAATGTCCATTGAAGGTATGCTAACAGCTTGAGGTATAGGAGGTTTCGGCTCTGTTTGCTGTTTGGAGATTTCTTTTTTATTGGGCTCAACCTTGGCTTGGTCTTTTAAATCAGGGATAGAGCGAAGAAAATCGACTGAAGTTATTGTTGCGGCGCTTTGTACTGGGAGCTGCTGAGGTTTAATTAAATTTGCCATCATCCATAAAGTACACAATAACAGCAGTGCGCCCATTGGCATGAGTGTGATGAGCCGTAACATTACTGGCTTCCTTTATGGGCAGCAATAGCGATGTTTGCAATACCAGATAATTTAACTTGATCCATCACCTTCACCAGTAAACCTGTTTTTGAGTCTTCATCAGCCTGAATGATCACACCACTTTTAGGGCTTTCAACTTTCAACCGCTCTACATTTCGTCTGACTGCACGGGGGTCGACTTGATGTTGGTTAATCCAGATTTCGTTACTATGGGTGATAGCAATCAGGATTGAATTCTTATTCTGTGTCGCGGCGGATTCGGCTTGAGGACGGTTGATATCAACTCCTGCTTCTTTGACGAAAGAGGTTGTCACGATGAAAAATATCAACATAATGAAGACCACATCCAGCATAGGGGTCATGTCGATAGCAGTTTCATTGTCGTCTGAACTTAGGTAAGGCACTCGATGTCGCATCGTTTTTTCTACACTCTCTTTTTTGTATTGTTTCTAAAGTCTCGTGTTAGAGAACTTAGTTTAAATAGATAAAGCTGTTGCTAGTTTTTCATGTCTGTTTGTGACCATTCGTTCTAATTGGACGCTAAGCAGCAAGCCCATAATGGCGACAAACATACCCGCCATGGTTGGAATAGTGGCTTTGGATATTCCGGCGGCCATTAAGCGAGCATTACCAGTACCGTTGAATGCCATAACTTCAAAAACGCTGATCATGCCAGTGACGGTACCTAATAGGCCTAACATTGGGCATATCATGATTAATACCTTAATGATTGGCAGGGTCGTGCTAAGTTCTCTGTTCGTATTGCTGAGTATTGCTTCTCTTATTCTATGAGCGCACCAAGATCCGGTGTCTGAGCGTAAGCGCCAATGAGCAACATGTTGATCATATTGATGACGGTAGGTGATAAGCAAAAACCATATACGCTCTGCGGCTAAGGTAATAACAAGAAAAGCGACCAATACTATTAACCATAAAACCCAACCACCCTGCATGAGAAAGTGCATAATGCTCAATAAAGGTTCAGATTGTTGCCACAGATTAAGCAACATTATTTTTATTATCTGGTTGAAGTTGTTCGATGGTTTGAGCAACCAATGACAGGCTTTGCTGTGTCAGTATCGTGAGCAAGGACTTAACTCGAGTAGCAACTAAGCTATGACCAAATAGAAGTGGAATGGCGACAATCAGGCCTAGTACTGTTGTAATTAAAGCTTGCGAAATACCTCCAGCCATGAGTTTTGGGTCACCCGTGCCGAATAGCGTAATAGCTTGAAAGGTACCTATCATGCCCGTTACAGTGCCCAATAAACCGAGGAGGGGAGCAACAGTGGCCAAAAGTTTGATGATGCCGGTACCTTTATCTAACAGAGGAGCTTCCCTTAGGATTGCTTCGTTGAGCTTGATTTCTAACCCTTCATGATTATCTTGGATTGAAGATTTAGTGCCATTGCTTGGTGTGTCAGGTAGTGTGCTGGTCGGGCTATTGTTTTTAGCAATGTTGTGTTCAATGTTATTACTTGAAGCTTTAAAATTGATAGAATCATGGTAAACCGCCAGTACGCGTCCTAAAGGATTGTTCTTATCGGGCTGGTCTGGTCTTGTCAGTTGTGTCTTAATCTGTGCATTTATTTTGGATAAATAAACTAGCCGAAATAGAGTATAAAGTAAGCCCGTTATGCCTAAAGTGATAATCACAAATCCGACGGACCCACCTTGAAAAACTCGATCTAATAGGCTCGGTTCTCTATTTAATCGAGCTAAAACACTGCCACGAGTCGGGTCAATCAATACATCAATAATGTCACCCGGTTTGATACTTCCTGAAGCTGTGCTCTGAGCAATTAAATCGGCGGCATCTTCTGGTTGTCGGTTGAGTACATTCAAGCGGTGGTCGGTAGCTGAGTACGATAAATAGGATGATTGAGTATTCGCGGTGAATGGTCCGGTACGGAACACCTTTGTGTTAATTTTGTCACCATTCGTTTGAAAAACAGGTGACACAAACGTGCTTACCTCAGCGCTGGCTCTAATGTCTTGGAGTAATACCCTCCATAGAGTTCTTAGATCGCTAATTTGAGGGAGTTTGTCCAGTTCAAGTAGTGAGTCAAGGTCCGTACTTGATGTTGGATATTGAGTGGAATTTAGTGAGTTATCAAGGTCAGTTTGCGTATCACGAGCTATTTGACGTGCCACAGAATAGAGATCTTTCAAATGATGTGAGCGTTTTTCTAAAGTTTCTTTTAGTACGCTGGTTTGTTGCTTTGAAGTTTGTACTTGGGCAGAGAGTGATTGATAAAGAGTGTCTGCTTCTGTTTCTTGTGCAATTAACTGTCTTAGTCTTTCTGTTTGTTTAGATTTCTCTTCGATGAAGCGCTGTTCTCTCGCTTGGTTTATTTGAAACTCACGATTTTTATCTTGACTGACTTGTAGAAGTAAATTAGTGAGTTCAATTTCAGCGGATGACTCTGATGCGACTACGGCGCTACACACCAAAAGATTGATGATTGCGCTAAGAGTAATAAATAAGAAGAGACTGGAACGCATAGAGCTTTTCATTGCTTATCTCCTGTCATAGGTAAAGGTAAGCGCAATAAAGTGGGGGTCGTTTGCTCACTGGCTATTAATACGCCTTGTTGGATTGTTTCTCTATAATCAGAAGATAAACTCTGCCATGCTCCTTTCGCCGTATTCCAAAAGCCTAGAGCGTTACCATTCTGTGTTTGATAATAAAGACCGATACGACCAACACGTAGTATCGTCACTAGTTTTATAGATGCGTCTAGTTGAATTTCAGTTTGGTAGGTTTCTAGCGTGTAACCAAACTCTCGTTCAATTTCGTAAGCCTCCAATACTCGGCGGTATTTTTCAGGTATTAGTGTGCCGGGTTTAATCATGAGTGCCCTAAGGGATTCTATACGCTTTCGACGTTCGTCTAATAAAAAGGGGAGGCTGCTTTCTATGGAATCCTCTAACGATTGAATCATATTGAGTATTAATGGGATGATTGCTTTTTCGGTGACTTTCACTGTTTCTAATTGTTCATTGAGTGACTGAGTTTGTTGTGTTTGCTGGCCTAACATCTGTTCTAGATATTTGTTGTTGACTAATAAGTGGTTTAAATTTTCGTTTGTTCTGCGATAGTCTTGAAGAAGTTCATCGGTTTTTATCTGAATTTTATCAATTTTCAGTTGAGATGATTCGCCAGCAAGGTTGGCTGAATAGGCGACTTCTAACCCTTTATCTAATTGTTTTACCAGTGCTTGGGTGTTTCCCAAAGATAAGGCCGGTAAGCATAATAAAAGGGTAGCCATCAATGGTTTATACAGTCTTTGGATGCCAAAAGAATTGCTCAAATATCTACCAGTAAGGGTCTTGAGTGCTTGCAATGTGAAGTTGAATCGTTTCATGTTTAGAGTTGCTCTATCTCTCATTTTATTTGTTTACTTAAACCGCAAGCTGGGTGAAATGATTTCCCCAGTGTGCTTCAGGCCAAGGCGATAATCTGGGAGTGATTATTTCTAGGGTGGTAGCATCGATATGTAATAGATCACCAGTACCTGAAGTCACAAAGAAATATTTACCATCTTGGCTAAGCGCGATCCCACCGGGATCAATAATACCTAACGCTCTTAGAAACGTATGTTTACGGGAGTCCCAAAAGGTAATGAGATCACCTCTTGGGCTTGTTACTCCAGCAATACCCGATTTAGGGTGAATAGCAATGCTGGCGGTATAGTTGTCCATTTGCCAATGTGTTTTTTCTGAGTCGCTCTTTAGTAACTTGATGGGCTCAGCGCCACGTTGAAAACCCACTAAGGCGGGAGAATTTACGCGTCCTTTGTATTGCATAGCTAGGCCAACCGTGTCGTCAGCGCCTATGGTCATATGACGAATACTCAAATGATGATCACTTAATTCATGTTGCTGAAGTCGCTTTCCCGTTTTGCTGTCTATGTATGCAAGTGAAGGGCGCATCGTGGCTGTGTTTAATTCTTTACGACCACTTTCAGGTAAAGTTTGAACGCCTCCGTTTGCAACCACTAACGTACGTTTGTCAGATAGAAAACCGAGTTCATGTGGACCCTGACCGTAGCTTTTTATGGTCATAATTCTCTGGCTCGTACTCAGCTCATAAACACCAATCGATCCTTGTTGTTCACTGAAATAGTTTTCACTAGCGTAAAAAAAACGACCGTCGTAAGAAAAACAACCATGGCCATTAAAATGTCTATCGCTACCCGGATTTAAACTGCCGGTAATTTTACCGGTTTGTGTACTAATGATTTGAGCGTGGGTATTAGGGTCACGTGGTATACCGATAACCGAATCAGGAGTGAGGGGGCAAGCAGCAATACTATGAAATTGATTGAGTATTGGTGTCTGAAAAAGTTCAGTCCCATTTAAAGTCATGGCGCTGATGAAATGATTGTTTTCTATTTTATGACCGGTTAAAAAAATCTCATTTATTTTTGCTCTAGCGTTCGGACCTTTACTAAATAATGATGGGATTACTGTAGGGATCGCAACAATACTAATGCACCCTGCAAGAAGTAATTGTCTTCTATTGATTTTGTCTGGAGAAATCTTCATTAATGTTGTTTATGTTTCTTTGTAGGTGAATATTGAATAGAATGCGAATGATAATGAATATCGTACGCATGTACAAATGATATTATTTGTTAATTGTTCGAATTAATAAATTTACTTAATGTCATTGATTCAGCGCAAAATGACGATAAGTTTAAGAGAGCGACAAGTAGTACGTATGGCAGAAGAGATTGAATTGATCGTTGAAATATTTTTGGATGCTTTTTTCGCTATTGCAGATCCAAGCTCGCGCTTGTACTTTGTCTATTTGATAACATCTCTTTTCATTGCTGGTTTAGTCTATTGGTTTAGCTCGGAGGCGCACGCTAAAGCTAATAATAGCTTATGCACCGATAATAAACGTTCGATATATGGAGGGCTACGCTTCTTCTTTCCAAAAAAAATCTGGTTTCATCGTTCAACAGCGGTTGATGTCATGTTGTTGTTTCTTAATTCCGCTTTAAAATCGCTGATTTTTATTCCTTTGTTAATATCGTCTTTTACGGTGGGTTTTTATACGGTTAAAGGCTTACGCTACGTATTTGGTGTGGTCGATATGCCTATATTGGATTGGCCAGATGAGGCGATTATTGTCAGTTATACAGTGGTATTGTTGTTATTAGCTGACCTTACTCGTTACTATTTACATCGATTACTTCATGAAACTCCTTTGTTGTGGTCTTTCCATAAAGTGCATCATTCCGCAGAGGTCATGACTCCGCTAACCCTATACCGGACCCACCCCATAGAGCTTATGTTATCGCTATTGCGTGACTTGTTGACGGTTGGTTTTGTTTCAGGACTATTTTATTATGTCTTTGGTGGGTCCGTAGATGCCATGATGATATTGGGTGTAAACGTAGGCCGCTTTATTTTCAACATAACAGGAGCCAACTTAAGGCATTCTCATATTTGGCTCTCTTATGGTCAACGCATAGAAAAAATCTTAATCAGTCCTGCTCAGCACCAAATACACCATAGTAGTTGTCCAAGTCATTATAATAAAAACTACGGTTCTCAATTTGCTTTCTGGGATTGGATATTTGGCACCTTGTATGTGACGAATAAAAGAGAAAAGATAGCCTTTGGGTTAAAAACTAAGTCGACTGAATAATTCCATTGGCAGCTTTCGGCCTGTTTATTCATGTTTCGCTTTAGGGATTTTATAGGAGACTGCAACGAATAAATCTGCATACATTGGTCTATGGCCAGAGGGTCTTTAACTCATCTCCTTGTGGTGATGACGTATCGATGCGGGATACATATAAATGTCACTGGTTGAGTGAAGATACCGGTTGTAGGTGGCGTATCCCCGAATTCTTCAGGGTCTGAAATGCTATTTAGCTCGGAAAATATTGTGCGTGCATGGCAGAATGGCCATCTAATTGCCGAGGATGAACTACAATTTTCTGTACTCGGGCCTGTATAATTCGAAGCGGCTTACAAAGACATAATCCGCTTGGAACTTTCTACAAAGCATTACTGGCAATTTGTGGTTGATGATTTCAACATTGGTGTAAGAATCAATCTCAATCTCAAACTCAAACCAAAAGCAGCCGTAATGTTAAATCAATAAGATGAAGTAGTTCCAATCGGCCTAATAATAAGCGAGTAGCGAAAGGCCAAGAATCCTCACACATAAGGTATTGGTTAGTACAAAGTAACAATTTCGCTGAAGCCGTCCACTTCGTAACTATTAGAACGCTCCTTACTATATATTTTCATTTTCCAAAGCTAGTTTAGTGATTTCGTCATACAAACTAAACACTTTTCCTACTAATTCTTTAAACTCAGGGTGACGTTCAACCATGGTTATATTCTGCCTCGCATCTGCCAGAGCCTGTTGGAGAAATAAAAGATCACTATCGAATAGTTTCTGGCCTTTAGATACAAAGTCTTTCAGCTCTAACAATTGCGGGATACGATGATTTTTTAGCCATATTAGGAAGGCCATATTTAGCTCATCTTCACCTTTATTCGGGGATATATCACGACTCATGCTGTTTATCCTCCAATGCTAGTTTGGGATCTCACCGTAATTTTTATAAATTATAACAGCTAACTTTTAAGTCAGCTTATTTTAAGAGCTGCTAATGGCAAGTTTGCTTGGTATCTGGATGTATTTGTCGAAAACCCATAAATTAGAATGATTCCACAGAATTAGTCGTAATATTCTCATCTTAGCTCTTGTAAGAAAGGGGGGCACTTCAGCTCACGAATCATCATTCTAAATTAACTAAAATTGGCTAAATTTTATTATTCAAACATAACGATTGTGAGTCTGTTTTTGCCCAGAGGGAATTATCCTTTTGGGATTTTTTATGTCTGTTGTTTATTGTCTGTATGTTGATATCCACATGAAGGAAAACCTGAGATCTCAACTGATCTATACACACTGATGTGGGTTGGGATGATCTTGGTCGTCAATTAACTTTAGCGTATTTATCTCGTATTTTATAACGTTCATCAGTTTATTCATGCTGGCAGTAAAATATTTTTGTATATATATCTAATGATGAAGAAAGGTGTAGGTTTAAAATATGGAGTATCATTATGACGTTACCTGAAAAAGAACTGTTAAAGCTGACGCTGCGAAAGAATGAGGATAATGGCGTATATTTTCGCTCTGATCGCTTCTATAAAATAGATAGAAACTACTATTTCTCAACAAGGGAGGGGATAGAAATTGGACCGTTTGGGTCAAAAAATGAAGCTGATATAGATTTGGATCGTTTTATTGGTCGGATTGAAAAAAACAAATTGAAAAGTCCACCCAAAAGATTATTTTATCAGGCAATTGAATTATCACAAGCCCTCAATAGAGCATATTAATATAATCAAAGTTTATTTGGCTGAATGCCCTTCATTTGTTCAATTTATATTTATATTTACATTTTAAATTTATTCTTTGTCTATAAATAGTAAAATTCGGCGGGAACTGTATTAGTCCCATTTATTTATTCGGACACTTTACTCATGTTTTTGACAGGATAGCTTAGTGAAAACCACTTTTTCCTCACTGTGTTTTCTTTTTTGTGTACTTCTTGCATCGGAGTCTATTAATGCCGACCTTATTAAGGGTAAGGCATGTTATGACTCGCGTGATTATCAATGCGCTTTACGTGAATTTAAGTCTTTAGAAAATAGGGAGAATGCTTTTGCTCAGTACACGGTTGGTGTGATGTATGAGCGCGGACAAGGCGTTGTGCAAAATATTGCTGAGGCGATCAAATGGTTTCATTTATCAGCTGACCAGAGCAATCCTCATGCTCAGCATTTTATTGGTTTAATGTTTAAAGTTGGGCAAGGTTTTAGAAAAAGCCACTCAGAGGCTGTTAAATGGTTTCGTATGGCGGCAGAGCAGGGTGATGCATCAGCACAGTATGACTTGGGGCTTATGTATAAAAATGGTCAGGGTGTTCGACAAAGTTATAAAGAGGCTATGAGGTGGTTTGTTTTGGCTTCAAAGCATGAACATGTCGTTTCTCAGTATATGATCGGACAGATGTATGAAAAAGGAGAAGGTCATACACAGAATTTAGCCAGAGCGGTTGAGTGGTATCGGTTAGCGGCCAAGAAAGGTCATGTGGTTGCGCAAAGCCTACTTGGGTTAATGTATGCTGACGGTGAAGGTGTTAAGCAAGATTTTGTTAAGGCGGCCAGATGGCTACGTTTAGCGGCAGGACAAGGATATGTTTTTGCACAGAGTACCTTGGGGGTAATGTATGAGATGGGAGAAGGCGTTAATCAGGATTACGCTCAAGCGCTCAAGTGGTACAAGCTAGCGGCAGCTCAAAATAATGCAGGAGCACAATACTCTGTTGGAAAAATATACCAATCCGGCTTGGGGGTTAAAAAGAATTATCAAGGCGCTTCAAAATGGTTTATAAAATCGGCTACACAAGGGCATATTGATGCTCAGTTTTCTTTGGCTTTAATGTATGAATCTGGAAAGGGGGTCACGAGAAGTATTGATGAAGCAATCAAATGGTATCGCTTGGCGGCAGAGCAAGGAAGTCCGAAAGCGCAATACTTTATTGGCTTAATGTATAAAGTTGGGCAAGGGGGGAGGCAAGACTATTTGGCTGCTTTAAAATGGTTTCGTTTATCTGCTGAGCAGGGAGATATTGAAGCTCAGAGAGCGCTCGCTGATATGTATATAAAAGGCCAAGGGGTCGACCGAGATAGTCTCGAAGTTATTAGGTGGTATAAATTGGCAGCCAAACAGAATGATATGATCGCTCAGCGCGCTTTAGGGCAAATATTTAATAATGGAAGGGTGGTTAAGCGTAGCTTGGATGAATCTGTTAAATGGTTTGTGCTTGCTGCTGAGCAAGGTGATGTAGTTGCGCAAAATACTCTAGGGGTAATGTATCTGAATGGTGATGGAGTCCGTAAAGATGTAGGTGAGGCGAAAAAATGGCTTCGCTTAGCTGCAAAGCAGGGTTACGCTAAAGCTCAACACTTGTTGGGGTCTATCTATAGTGAAAACTTACGAAAAAATAAAATAATAGCTAAACAGTGGTATGAAAAAGCTTGTCAGAATGGTTTGACGGTTAGTTGTGAAAATTATAAAGATGTTAATGTGGCAAGCTTCTAAGGTTTGAGTGAACAATCATGGTAAAAACTCCTCGAGGTTTTCATATAGCAAGAAAGCCAGTAAACAACGCTTACTGGCTTTCTAGTTTGGCGTTATTTACTTACTGATAAATAACGCTACGGTTTTCTTCCGTTAGCCACACTTACTATCACCACAGTTTAAGCAAGTCTTACAGCCATCCATTATGATTACTGATGTGTTGTTACACTTTTTACATAGGCTTGCATTAGCTGGAAATGGGCTGTCAGATTTGTCTGATTTTTCAGCTTTAGTTGCTTGAGCTTTTTCAAATTCAGCTTTTTTCTGAGCAAGAATTTTCTTAGTGGTTTCACTCATTTCTTCTGTTTTGATGAGGCCAATTGAGCGCATGTGCTTTTCAATTACCGCAGCAATTTCAGCAACCAAAGAAGGCATGAATACGCCACCTTTCTTATAGTAACCGCCATTTGGATCATAAACTGAAGATAGCTCTTCAATTAAAAAGATGATATCACCACCTTTTCTGAATACTGCCGAGATAACACGTGTTAAAGCGATAACCCATTGGTAGTGTTCCATGGATTTTGAATTAATAAACACTTCGTAAGGGCGTCGTTGCTCGTGATCAGTATCTTCATTCAAAATAATGTCATTGATCGTTATGTACATCGCATGTTCTGAAACAGGCGGTTTGATCTTATAAGTAGAACCGAGCAAAAACTCAGGACGCTTAATCGATTCATTCATTTCAATCGGTGTAAGTTTTTCTGGCTCAGCAGTTGCTGGTGCCGTATTTTGTTGGTTTTGTACTTGATACCCAACAATTTTCTTTTCAATTTTTGTAGCCATAACCTGTATACCTGTAATGCTTTGTTCTTTGCGTATTTAGTAAAAATAAGTTTAAAGATTAAATTCTTTAGTACTTACCGTAAGTTCCTTCTTTTAACGCATCAAATAAATTCGCTGCTGTATGGATTTCACCATCATATTCAATTTCTTCATTGCCTTTAAAGGTGACTTTTGAGCCATCATCTAAGGTAAATTCATAATTTGTATTTTCTAAATCAGATTCTTTAACAAGTACGCCTTGAAAAGCTTCAGGATTGAACCTGAATGTTGTACAGCCTTTTAATCCGCTGTCATAAGCATACATGTAAATGTCTTTGAATTCTTCGTACGGAAAGTCAGTTGGGATATTTGCCGTTTTAGATATTGATGAATCTACCCATTTTTGGGCTGCTGCTTGTATATCAACATGTTGTTTTGGCGTAACTTCATCAGCTGAAACAAAGTAGTCCGGTAACTTAGTCGCTTCATCTGTACCAAAAGGCATTGCGTCAGCATTTATATAATGACGGTATGCAAGTAACTCATAAGAGAATACATCGACTTTCTCTTTGGTTTTTTTGCCTTCTCTAATGATGTTGCGCGCATAGTGATGTGCAAAACTTGGCTCGATACCGTTGCTCGCATTATTTGCAAGTGATAAAGAGATTGTACCTGTAGGAGCAATAGAGGTGTGGTGTGTGAAACGCGCACCTTTCTCTGCTAAAGCTTCAATAAGCTCAGGTTCAAATTCTCCAATTTTCTGCATATATTTACTATACTTAGCATGAAGTACTCGGCCTTTTATTTCGTCACCTATTTCATAACCCTCTGCGCGCATTTCAGGTCGCTTCAACAGCATTTCTTCATCAATGGAAAAGGTCTCTTCCATGATAGGCGCTGGACCTTTTTCTTCGCTCAGTAATAGCGCTTGTTTCCAGCCTTCTATCGCCATTTCACGGTTTACTTTTTCTGTGAATTCAATGGATTTAGGAGAGCCGTAAGACATTTTCATCATTGTAAGCGTTGAGCCTAAGCCAAGAATACCCATACCGTGGCGACGCTTATGATTAATTTCATTGCGCTGTCCAATTAGTGGTAAACCATTAATTTCAACCACGTTATCTAGCATTCGGGTAAAGATGCCGACTACTTTGTAGTATTTCTTAAAATTGAAAGATGCTTTATCTGTAAATGGTCGATCTACAAATTTTGTTAGATTAATAGACCCTAATAAGCAGCTGCCGTATGGTGGTAGAGGTTGTTCGCCACAAGGGTTGGTCGCACGAATGTTTTCACAAAACCAGTTGTTGTTCATTTCATTGACTTTATCAATCAAGATGAATCCTGGTTCAGCAAAGTCATAAGTGGATGTCATGATGCTATCCCAGATGAATTTTGCTTTTACTGTGCTGTAGATACGACAGGCAACTTGGCCTTCATTGTTAGTGATGTATCCACTTTTAACAGGAAAATTTCTAAATAGGAATTTAGACACATCACTGATATCTAAGTTGTCTTCGGCAACCTCATCAGCCCCAACTGGGAATGATAATTTCCAATCACTATCATTCTTAACCGCGTTAATAAAATCTTCGGTAATCAGTAATGATAGGTTGAACTGTCTTAAACGTGCATCTTCTCGTTTCGCGCGAACGAAATCTAAAACGTCAGGGTGGTGTACATCAAATGTCGCCATTTGTGCGCCGCGTCGGCCACCAGCTGATGAAACGGTAAAACACATTTTGTCAAAAATATCCATGAAGGATAAAGGGCCGGATGTTGTTGCGCCAGCTCCAGCTACATATGCGCCTTTAGGTCTTAATGTAGAGAATTCATAACCTATACCGCAACCCGCTTTAAGTGTTAAGCCAGCCTCATGGTTTTTGAGAAGGATGTCGTCCATTGAGTCATAGACTGTACCAGATACAGTACAGTTAATGGTTGAGGTGGCTGGTTTGTGCTCTGACGCGCCGGCATTTGATAAAATACGTCCAGCCGGTATCGCGCCATTCTCTAGTGCCCACTTAAATTCTTTATAGTATTGTTCACGCTTTCCATCTTCTTCTACTGCTGAAAGAGCCTTAGCGGCACGATCAAAAGTACTATTTATATCTTGATCTACAGCTGCACCGGTTTTTGTTTTAAGTTGATACTTTGTTTGCCAGATATCGAAAGAGGCATCTTGCATTGGTGGTGGAGAAATTAGTTGTTCAACTTTTGCATTCATGAGTGCAGCCTTTGGTCCGTTTTGTTTAGGTCTATCTTTCTTATGGATAGAAGACGAATAGTGTCGATAGGTAAATGCACAAGCGCTAATGTGCAAAGATGTAAATGGTTACCTATATATAGTGTGTTGCTAATTTAAAATCTTAAATGCTGGGGCGGTATTTCATATACCTAACGCTTTTGAAGGCTGAGCATGTGATTGCATGCTCAGTTTCTCTGCGGTTTGCGCCTTTCTTTGGTTAAAAAGACGGGTCCTTATCTACGTTATGCCTACATTAGTTCTACTTAAATAATGGATCTTTAAGTTTTGTTAGATACTACATGTTGGTGCATTTTGAAAAAGTATAACACTATATGGTGTTTTGTGAAGTTTCTTTTCTATATATTTATCTATGTAAAAATTAATAAATCGGTAAAAAAAGTCAAGATTTTTTTTAAAAGAATTGCAAAATATTTAGAAGCTTGTGTTGTGGGGATTGCCGTCGAAGTAAGTGCTATCAAGAGGTAGGGGGAGGGCGTTTTACAATGAATTAAAGTGGTGTTTGCATGCAAAAGAGGATTAAAAACTCACAATCTTATTACTTATGAGTCTTTATAGGTTGTCGTTCAAATATTTATGCTTGGCCTATTATTTGGCTGCCAGAATAACTACTTTCTTTTCCTTGTTGTCCATATAATTTCTGGGAATTATTTTGGCCTCTCACAATACTCATAAGTTTGTTTGTGCGGCTTAAGGTGCGAGTAATGATGCTTCCATTGATATGGTTTTTATCTTTGCATTCAGCAAGTTTATCGCGTGAAGACTGCCATAAATTCATCAATTCCTGATCATTTAAAGATTTGAGCGTTGTTTCTACTTCGCCGGGTCGAATGCCTAGGCCAGACTTAGCGATCAGTTTTGCTTTAAGTTTTGCGCGGGATTCTAAGCTTTGAATGATTTGATGTTTAGACTTAGCAATGGCTTGAATTTGAAGGCTGTTACGAGTTTTAAGTGTTTCTTTTTCAGTCTCAAGTAGGGTGTGTAAATTGCAGAGTTCTGAAATATCTTGCTTGAGTAGGTGTTTTAGTTGTTCGTTAAATCGTGACATGACTTGCCTCATACAAAAGTAGAGTGCTCAGGTGCGAGCATTATACTTCTATATCAAGCAGTTTTTGTGCCAAATTTTGTGAATTTACTTGATAATCGCCATTATCAATTTTTGCTTTAATGGCATCCACTTTACTTTGGTTGACGTCAGGTAAAGATTTTAGTTCAGTTTCTATTTTAGCAAGGTTTTGTGCTGTACTGCTTAAGCTTACGCTATCTCTATTGTCCTGTGATGGAGTTTTAGCCTGCTTATTTTCTATATTTTGTACTGGTGGCGTCGTAATATTGCCGTTGTCGTGCCTTTTTGGCCCTTCGGGTCGATTTGAACTGATTTGGTTAATATCAATGCTCATTCTGCATCATCCTATAAATAGCTTATGCCTTGTTAGCGGCAACATGTAAAAAAACTTTAATTTATTTTTTAAAAAGTTGATAGATAGTTAAAGTGCGACTAATACATGGCCTCTCTTAGTGACTCGGCCTTTGATCGTACGCTTGGATTCTGTGTTGCGAATAGAAATTTGCTGCCCCAACATTCCGTCCATTAATGCAGTGCCATTCATGCTAACTGATATAGCACTATTAGCAGCGGTGATTACGACACTGTCACCACGTTTAATGAGACTGGGTGCTTTTAGCTGGTTAGCCGATATTACCATACTGTTTCTGATTGTGCGCTTTGCAATCATGCCAATGATTTTTTTTGTACTCGAAAAACCGCTATGCCTGCCCTTATTAATAATTTGATCTTTTTCATCAAGCATTGAACGGGTTATTATAGCGCCTCTAGGGATGGTTTCTGAGGCAGTGATCACTCGACCGTATATGTCATATTTAATGTTTATGTATAATTTCCAAGGTTTTTGGTCTGTACATTGGGCTAGGATGGTAATATTACTTTGCTCAATGGGTTTACGGTTGAAGGAAAGTTCAAGTGCACTTGAGCATGCTCTAAGTGTTAAGCGAGGATCAATTTTTCCTATTTTATATTCAGAGCGGTAACCTTTCTCCGCTATTTCAGCGCTATATATTTCCAAGAAATCTACTATTTCTGTTTGCAAATCTTTATTCGTCGTCATAGAAAAACATTGGCTAGAGAAAAAAAGTATAAGGACGCTTAATATTTGCCTACTATTTTTCATTTTTTGTCCTATGCTTTTGATATTCAGTGTTGTTTTATTTGGCACTTTCTTTGTGAAGTGTCAAAAAATCAGCAACAAATTCTTATTTATTGATATTTATTCAAGCTTTTAGCTGTATCCAAATAGTGTACTGCAAAGTTTGTACCGATATTATATGTCTCTTAGAGGAAGTTTTTTATGGCCGGTATTCTGGATAGTGTCAACATGCGGACGCAGCTTGTTGGTCAGAATCGACTGGAGCTTTTGCTGTTTAGGCTAAGGGGGCCACAGGTTTATGGGATTAATGTCTTCAAGGTTAAGGAAGTTCTGCAGTGTCCTAAATTAACACTGATGCCAAAACGCCACCCGGTTGTCCGAGGTGTTGCTCATATTCGTGGTGGAACAATTCCAATCATGGATATGGGGATGGCAATTGGGCATTCTTGTATGCCTGAAGAAGAGCTGAGTGACAGTTTTGTTATCATTACCGAATACAACCGTAAAACGCAGGGTTTTTTGGTTAAGCAGGTTGAACGAATTGTTAATTTAAACTGGGAAGAAATTCATCCGCCACCTAAAGGCGCGGGTCCCGATAATTATTTAACGGCGGTGACGCATTTAGAAAATAAGCTCGTAGAAATTATAGATGTAGAAAAAATATTGTCTGAAGTAGCGCCTGTCTCTGAAACTGTAAATGAAAAGTTTGTGGAGGAGGTTAGTGAGCGTAATGCCAGTTCAAATCATGTGATACTGGTTGTTGATGACTCGGTTGTTGCTCGGAAGCAGATTCAAAGATGTTTAGAAACAATCGGTATAACAGTGATTACCAAAAATGATGGTAAGCAAGCATATGACTATTTAAGAGCGTTAGCAGATGAAGGAAAGGTTGTTACTGATGAAATTTCACTAATGATTTCTGATGTAGAAATGCCTGAAATGGATGGCTATACTTTAACAACGAGTTGTAAGGATGATCCACGCCTCGCGGGTTTATATATTATGTTGCATACATCATTAAGTGGTGTATTTAATCAAGCGATGGTTGAAAAGGTTGGTGCCGATGATTTTATGGCTAAATTTAGCCCTGATGAACTCTCGGAAAAGGTGATGGAGATTATTGATAGGCTTTCAAATGATTCTTAAAACCATAGCTAAGACTCTATAGTTAAATGCAAACTACTAGTCAGAAAAATGAGTACGACGCATTTCGTAAGTTTCTGGAGGAGGCTTGTGGAATTTTGCTCGGCGATAATAAGTCGTACCTAGTAAGTAGTCGGCTTAAGCCTGTTATTGCAAAACATAATGTTACAGGCTTAGGTGAGTTGCTCTCCAAATTGAAGTTAAGTTCATCTTCAGCGCTTCGAGAGGAGGTTGTTGATGCCATGACGACTAACGAAACGTTATGGTTTCGAGATAATCACCCGTTTAGAATTTTAAATGAGATTCTATTTCCAGAATTTAATGAAAAGCTTGGTGTGACGCCTTTAAAAATATGGTCAGCAGCCTGTTCAACGGGACAAGAGCCTTATTCGATTGCTATTACTGCAAATGAGTATAAAACAAGTAATCCCGGAAAATTAAAGGGCGGGGTTAGGGTGGTTGCTACAGACATATCATCTTCAGTATTAGATGTGGCTAAAACGGGTGTCTATGAAATGTTAGCGCTAGGGCGTGGCATGTCTGAAGCTAGGTTAAAACAGTGCTTTCAAACAAATTGCGATAAAAGTTGGGAAATAAAACCGCAATATAAGTCAGTTATCGAATTCAAGATTTTTAACTTGATGGAGAGCTTTTCGAGAATAGGTACTAAGTTTGATGTTATCTTTTGCCGAAATGTTTTGATCTACTTTTCACCTGATTTAAAGCGAGAAATCCTGCTTAAATTTCATCAACATCTAAACCCTGGAAGCTATCTTATTTTAGGTGCGTCAGAATCTTTAAATGGGCTATCAGATAAGTATGAAATGATTCAATGTCGACCGGGAATTATCTACCGCGCAAAGTGATTATCCTTTAAGTTTAAATCTCTCGTTTATGTGGCTAAAAGGTGCTTGCAATAAGCTTTGTGCTAGTTTAGAGTGGCCGCCGTCTTAGTGATCTATCTATAGATCACTGAAGTAGCGGTGGAGTGTCCGAGTGGCTGAAGGAGCTCGCCTGGAAAGCGTGTAAACGGCAACGTTTCGAGAGTTCGAATCTCTCCTCCACCGCCATTGTCTATATTTATTTATAATCAATCAGTTATTATTGAAAATATTCCTGATGTGTACCTGGGTGTGTAGTTCAATAACTACCTGTCAATTAATCAATTTAAGCGCTAAGTATAAACTCTTTACTTCCAAATATTATGGCTAATACTCGATAATCGCCTTAAAATATACGTTCATCCCAACATAATTAATGAGCTGTTAACTCAACTTTGTCTTGGTAAGCTCCGTGCGTAATCATTTATTCGCATAGAAAGGAATCTATCATGTCAGCTCTAAACCTCGCTCGAAAACTCGGTCAATCTCTTCCTATCACCACAGAAGACGGTCAGTTTATTAAGGTAATAATTACCAAGCTTGTAGGTGAACAGTTCAGGCTTAAAGTCTAGGCTGATGAAACTTTGAATATCCTGCGTGAGGAACTGGTCGATAAATGGCTAGATCTTGTAGGTTGAGATTGATACAGCATCTACATTAACCATCCAATTTGAGTTTACTAATGAGTCTAATCGTATCCGATCGTCAAGCTTTTACAGCTAGGACTATTACATTTGCGTGCGTGTTACTACTGAGTGCATGTGGAAGTAGTGGGGGGGATGATGACTCTCTTGATAATGAAGTGGGTGAGTTTGTCAGTAGTCTGAACTTTCCAGATGCATCGTTTCAAGAGTGTGTGGAGGAGCTGATCAGGGCCAATAAGTGGACAAGTTATTCTGAAGTAGTTGAACTTCAGTGCGAAGATGAAATAAATAGTGCAGAGGGGGTTGGGCTATTCAAGGAATTGAGAAGATTAGATTTAGGGTATAGCGAGCTTGTTAACCTTGACTTAAGTAATAATGTTAAATTAGCTGAGCTGAAATTAACTTGGGTCGACTTAACTGATATCGACTTAAGTAATAATGCCGAGTTAGCTGAGCTGGATTTAACTCAGGTTGACTTAACTAATATTGACTTGAGTAATAACCGAAAATTGAAAAGGTTAAGCTTAGCAAATATGTGGGGTCTAGAAAGTGTTAATTTAATTAATAATATTGAGTTAACAAAACTAGATATAAACGGTGCTTTCTTAACTAGTATCGACTTGAGTTATAGTCTTGAGTTGACTGAATTGAATTTAACCAGTCTTGATCTTAATAGTATCGACTTAAGTAATAATGTGGCATTGACTGATTTAACTTTAGAATACAGTGGGCGTGGGCTCACGAATATTGATTTAGGTAGCTTGACTGATTTGTCTTATTTATATTTGTCAGACAGCAATATACAGGGCATCGATTTAAGCAATAACCATGAATTAACTTATTTGACCTTGAAGAATAATGGTCTTTTAAGTGTTGATTTAAGTGAAAATATTGCACTGACTAATTTTTATGCGCATGGCAACGAGCTAACAAGTATTAATTTTGGCGGCAATTCAGAAATGGTCGAGATAGAAGTATTTGAAGAGCAGCTTACGGGAATAGAATTAAGCAATAATACTTCACTTGTCGAATTAAAATTGTATTCGGATGAACTTACTAGCATTGATCTGAGCAGTCTCTTAATGTTGGAGGCTTTGCTTATATCAAATACTCCGCTCAATAATATCGATGTGACTAATAATGGGGCTTTGACTTATTTAGAGTTGCCTAGCATGGAGTTAACCAATATTGATCTTAGTAACAACTCATCATTAATAGACTTGAATCTTTCAAGGAATACTCTCTCTAGTATCGATTTGAGTAATAACCCAGAATTGACTCGTGCGTTTTTGGACTTTAACCAACTCACAAGTATCGATTTGGATAATAACCCTGAGTTGACTCATGTGTATTTGGATGATAATCAGCTATCGAGTATCGATCTAAGTAACAACTCTAAGTTACTCGAGTTGTATTTATTCGATAATGATCTGACAACTATCGATGTGACTAACAATGCTGCGTTGACACGTTTGAGTTTGGGTGGAAATCCACTAAGCTCAGCCGCTAGGGAATATCTTTATACCCTTGATAGCGACGTTGTAACTTATTAGTAGCCAGCTCTAGGGGAGGTCAGTCAGCCCAGCGTTAGTGCAATGCTCCCTTAGTCGATAGATAAACTGGGGCGGCTATATCTACTGAACTCTCACGCTAATTCGTTTAGACATTACGTTCCCAGCAAGCAGTCCAATTACTTTGTCAGCACTCTGTCTCACCCAGTCCTCGACAGCCGACTCAGGGATCAAAAGCGGCATTCTATGATGATATGGTTTGCATGGTTCAACGGGTGTCGTTGTCAGTGTGACGAGCTGTGGTGGCTTCTCACCAACAGATGTATACCAAATGCCAGCCATGTAAATTGGCTCTTGGTCTTCATAGTTAAAGAGATACTTCTGCTTACCATTACCTTGCGTTGAACTCCATTCATACCAGCCTGAACATGGGACGACACAGCGATGATCAGCGAATGCCTTTCTGAATGTAGGTTTCTCAGCGACAGACTCAGCTTGCGCGTTGATAAGTAGTTTCTTAGCCCAGCTGGGCTTGATGCCCCATGATGTATCAAGTTGCTGTAAGTGGTCATCAATGGATGCAATAGTCGAGACTATTTGAGTGGGCCTGAGGTCTCTGTTGTCAGTTGCTAGAAATTGGATGTTAAGCGTATCTGAGAGTTTCTTGGATAAGGAGGATGACATTATATCTAAGCGTCCGCACATAAAAGTTACTTTATATTAAGTAATGGAGTCTCATTTATGTTTTAAGATATAGAGAATGATAAGGATTTAACCCAAAAAGCATTATTTTAAAAATAGTTGAATGAAATAAGGAAATCAATGAAATACATTGCCTTTTTATTTCTGATATCTCTACAAGGCTGTACAAAAACGCCTTGGGGTCAAACCTCAGTAGTTCTCCTCAAATAATCTTGTGCGAGATAATTCCTTTACAATCTTATACAACTTAAGACGCTCGTGCTCGCTGGAGCTTCACTGTTTGTCGGCGAGAATTAATGGCAATATTCACTAGGGTAACTGGTCATAACACTGGACTCTCGGAAAAGGGCTTTTATCCATCCTATACTTTCAACTACAAATAAATGACTATGACGATACTTCAAGCTTACCCAGACTCTGAAGAGAGTTACTTATATATATTCAATGGAATGAGCGTTTTCTTACGAAGATCATTCTATGCTGAAGTACATAAACATCATGCGATTCAAATCGTCATCAGTCTCCAGAATGTGTTTAGTTTGATTTGTAATAATATTCAAAAAGAGTATGACGCTGTTGTGATACCTCCTGATCAAATGCATCAGATCAAGGAATCTGATGGCTGGCATGCCACCTTACATATTGAACCAGAGTCACTAGTAGGGCGGAATTTGATTAGTTATTTGGCGCTATCGGAGCATGCTGTATCTATTTCTACAGAGGAACTGTCGGCTTTTAAGCTTGATCTACTAAAACACTTACGTGCACCGTCTAATTTTTTAAAACTAGAAGCTAAAACAACAGCATTCATTGAGTCTATTTCCAAAAAAGTAATTTTGGCGCCTATAGATGGACGAGTAAGGCGAGTATTAGAATTGATTAAATGTCGATCGGTTAATGAAAATTTCAGAGAAGCTAGCTTTTCGGAGATCCCATTATCAAGAAGTCGTTTGGCTCATCTGTTTGTCAGTCAAACAGGCATTCCCATCAGCAGGTATATATTGTGGGTTAAAATTAAAATCGCAATTGAATCTACCTTAGAAGGTTGTTCTTTAACAGATAGCGCTCATATTGCCGGTTTTTCTGACCTCTCGCATTTAAGCCGAACTTTCAAAGGAATGTTCGGGTCTACTATGTCTGACTTATTTCACAATAAAGCGACAATACGAGTATTTTATCGTCGTTAGTTTCCCCAATTACCTATAAGAACACATTTCGCAATACTCTATCCTGAACAAATATCAGGCAATAATCAGCTGTTCTGTTCAATCGGCTTTCTTTCTTAGAAATTAAAATGTCTTTTCCAAAACATACCAGAAGGAAAGGATATGAAAATTTCAAAATTGATAAGCATCTCTCTCTTCGGCTGTGCAATTTCTAGCACGTCGACAGCAGATCTTTGGATGACGGATGGCTCAACAGTTGTATTTGAAGATACCGTTAAAATTTCAGAAGCAATGACGCCTGACGATATTCTTGGCAGTCAAGCATATGAGGGCGGGATTGACTCTGTTGTTGCAATTGGTTCAGCCAATTTACCGGTAGATAAGTATAGTTATGTAAGTGTAGAAGCGGAATGGGTTATTGTTCTTCCTGAAGATATCGATGGACCAATTTTATTGAGCACGCCTGTGACTTTACAAGGAATGTTAGACGGGAAATACTTCTCTGAGTTCGCTCAAAATCAGAATGAATGGTTTTCTGCTTCGCTTGGCAATAATTTAATTGCTGCCGGACCAGGTATTCAGACTACAATTTCAAATATCTTGGCGGGAGGACTGAGTGCGCATATTGAAGCCTTCTATGAGGATGAGTTAGGTCGCGATCAATATTTTACCTCAAGTAGTGAGTCGTTGAAAAATTTGCCCGTACTGGAATTAGTAAATGGTGTTTTAAATAGATTTCCACAGACTCGTTACATCAATATGGGGGCAATTGAATCATCAAGTGCATTTGTGAATAATGATGCGATCAAAGCTGCTGCTATTGTTAAAAGTCTTGTACAGCTTCCATGGAGTGGTTTACCACTAAATGCTGAATCAATTAAATCTCTTACCTTAAAAAATATTAGTCGGATCATTACTAACTTTAAAAAATATATGAAGAATGACGCTTTTATTGTAGTGACGGATGATCAAGGCAATGAGTATGGTGAGGGTATATTAAGTACTCAATAGATAATGCTTAAAAGTTAGGGACATGCTGAACCTAGGTTTAGCATGTATTTCAGAGTGAAGCTCTCCAATTTTTTCATACATATTAAAACTTGATATTAAGCCGTACTCGTAACTTTGCACATAGTCAGCTTAGGTGTGATTTTAATACCTAATCATAAAGGTGCATCTATTCGTAGAGTTATGACTGGAAACAACCAATTGCTGACCTTTTGGGTTGGTGAAATCTAGCTATTTTATCGTCTGCTTTTACACTTAAGACAAATAAAATTTGCCACATACAATATCCGCTATCGGCACGTTCGTTTGAAAACCTGTTGCTGAGAGGTCGTGGAGGCAGGCACCAGAAGTAGATCCAGATAAGCATGATTTTTATCAAGTTTGGGATGGCAGCGGCTACATCTTATAAACGCTTCCTATCTGGAAGCGATAGAGCCAATTCCGAACTTTAATGACCTTACATACCTAGAATTTCAGCAGTGCTTACATATTTTTATTGTTCATCCCATCTCAGCTTTTTGCTGAAACAAGTACATGCTTTGGTACTATATAAGGCGAGTGTTTAATCAACGGCATTTACCTACCTTCCTGTGGTTATAACCTTATAATCTAAAGTATAAATGCCCGTATTGCTGGTCGAACCTATCTTCATTTGGCAGGTAAAAAGTTAGTGTAAACGCCTATCAAGGTCTAAAAGTAATTAGAAACGGTATATAAATATGCTGAAAAAAGGTGGGCCAAAATTTCTTAATAGCTGTATTTCTCTCTGGTCCGAGTAAACATAGTTCATCTAAAATCTCGGACATCCAATAAACCAAGCCGAAAATTATAACGAATTGATGTACTAGCGCTTCACAAGGTTGGTCAAATATACATTAATTCAATGATGCTCGTGCCGAAATTAAATAATGAGTGGCTCAATTGACACCTAACACATTTGACTCAAATAGAATAAAGAAGTCTAATATCTTAATTCAGAGTACAGCTGTAAGTTAAGGTGAAAGTATGTTCCAGAAACATCTCAGAGAACCTTTTTCAGGTCTCAGCCACCTGTTAGGTGCCACGTTAACTATTCCAGCGCTGATTTATATGCTAATGAAGTTACCAAGTGAGCCATTTTCTAACTACCTAGCTAGTTACTTAGTATTCAGTATTAGTATGTTTTTAATGTTTGGTTCCAGTGCAGTCTATCATTTAATGGACGTTAGCGAACAAGCCATTCGTAAACTCAAACGTATTGACCACATGGCAATTTTTATTATGATTGCTGGTTCTTACGCGCCGTTCTGCCTAATTGGTCTTGATGAGACACTCGCTTTAATAATGCTAAGCATCATATGGGGCATCGCAACGTGTGGAATTCTAATTAAAATCTATTGGCTACATGCACCCAGATGGTTATCGACGGTTTTATACTTGGCAATGGGTTGGGTCGCCATAGCGGTTTATGAACCCTTAAGCCAAGGCCTTCCAAGCAAGTCTATCGATTGGTTAGTAGCGGGCGGCATAGTCTATACGGTAGGTGCCATAGTTTATGCTTGTAAGTGGCCTAATTTACACGCCAAGTATTTTAACTTTCATGACTTTTGGCACGTATTTGTTCTCGCCGGCGCAACCTGTCATTTTGTCAGCATTGCTGTGTATTTATAGGCACAAATATTCCAGATCACATTAATATCTGGTGCAGATGTACCCTGAATTAACAAGAGAGTGAGCCATGATTCGATTTATTAGACTGATATTATTAAGCACTCATTTCTTGTTTAGTTGCTTGCTCGGTTTGCTCTATGGCTTACTAAGGCCTTTCCACCCAACAAATAGTCGTTGGTGCGCACAGACATTTTCTTTTTTAGGGTTACCGATTATAGGTCTTAAATTAAAAATAAGTGGTGTCGAGAATTACCCAACTGACCGCTCTTTTATTGTTGTCGCCAATCACCAGAGTAATTGGGACCTTTTCACCATTGCTGCGTCTGTACCAGAACGCACCGTTAGTGTCGGTAAAAAAAGTTTAAAATGGATTCCACTATTCGGTCAGCTCTACTGGTTGGCTGGGAATATCTTGGTAGATCGTGGTAATGCCCAAAAAGCCATGCAAGCGATGGCAACAACTAAGCACGCTCTGACTAATAAAAACACTAACATCTGGTTTTTTGCTGAAGGTACACGAAACCATGGCGAAAACATGTTGCCCTTTAAAAAAGGCGCATTCATTACCGCTATCAACGCCGGTGTTCCTATTGTGCCAGTATGCTGTAGCGCTTATCTAAAAAACTTCAACTTAAATAAGCTTGATAATGGCTTAGCCAATATTAAAGTTTTACCCGCTATCGAAACTAAGGGAATGAACAAAGATAGTCTAGAAGATTTAATGAAAATCTGTCGCTTAAATATGATGGATACTATTAATGAGTTAGATATTGCCGTTGATGAAATGACTAGAAAGCTCACCAACTAAATACTCAGGACTGAAGCACTATGCCGCAATATGACTTTTTCAAGCACTAAAGTTTTATCCCGAAGGTGCTGTCAGTGTCAAGCAAATGGTATTCTGTTAGAGGGCCTTGAAATTAAAGGGGTCAAAGCTCTTTTTCTTAATATTTAATTTTGTTTGTGACTGCTTTGGCGGCTATAGCAGTCACAGACAAAATCATCAATTATCTGTTTTTAGTCGCTTTAATTCGTTAAATTTTAACCTCACAATGTCTGAAATTGTCACAAAGGACCGTATATGACTAAGACTGTCAGTCTCCAATAGCGTTCGATGAATTTTTGGTTGGAATAAAGGCTGAGAATATATTCTCGCTTGCTGTTGGACAGCTTGGTGTGTAGCTTTTGCTGGAATTAATGAGACGTAATTCACATTTTCGTGTGTGTACGCCTAGGCTTACGCCCTTAGGCTGATTTAACTAAGCCTAGTTAATCCCTATTATTACCTTCATCGAAACAAACAACGTTAAGCAAAAAACTTCAGGCCTTTTTGCTTAACTTAGTTATCAACTTCGATACTTTTAAGACTTTCTTTATTAGGGTTTCCTACAAGCCCGATTAGTTAGCGCGATGATTAGGTATTTCGGCACCTTTCATCGCTTTTTTTTGCCTAAAATTTCTATTAGGACTTGATATTGATCCGGTGTCTCTATTTTTAGTCAGACTCGTTTCGGTCTTTTACATCATCATTGGGGCCAGACTCAATTGGAGTTTTTGAAGGCTCAGTTCAAGGGACTGACCACTTTGATCCGAACCGTCATGACAACACCATTATGCTTGTATTGGCAAATACGTGCATTTCATGGAAATACGAAAAGGAGCTTTAGGTTGATAGAAATCGACTAGCCGCCCATGCGGATCGTGACATCTACCGTATGAGTAGGGAAGTGCAAGTGCAGCGCACCGGTTGCTTCGCTTTCTCGTCGAATGATCCAACGTTGATCATTTGCACCGACCAAAATGCCCATAACCGGTATTTGCCTATAGTCATTGGGTGTGATCACTACCTGACTACCAATACGATTATCGTTCAGATACTTTTTGATTAGTTTTTTGGGCTTAGTATTTTTAGCAGTGCTTAAAGCTTCATCGATGCCGATTGTTTTGCTAGGTGACGATTTAAACTTCAGCATTCGCGTGAACCAAGCATTAGCTAATGGGTATTTCTGTAAGTCATTTTTCTCGCCTACGATCTGTAAAAACCAAAAGCAATGATAGGCAGAAAAATCTATGATATTGGGCTCAATCCCTCCTATATACTCATTCTTCCCTAAGCCTTTTTCAATGTCAGCGATGCCTTGATTGATGTAGTGAGGGGCAGATTTTGGGCTGCCTGTGGAGACTGACGCCTTGGCACCCATCGCAATGCGGTCTTTCAAGAACTTGAGTAAATTGATTACACCCTTATCTTTGGCGATACGGCGCAGTAATGCGAATGAAAATGAACGATTGATACAAGCGAAAAAAAGTTTGCTTTCTAGCCATTGGCGCTGGCTTAAGTTGTCTTTCTTCAGTTTTAAATTGGCGAGGGAGGGCTTTTTCGTGAGTCTGGAAATTTCATCGGCGATTAAGTTGCTGTCACAATAAATATCGCTTCCCCATTGGGCGATAGGGATTCTACCATAGCCTCCCGACAGCAAGTCTAGCTTCCTTCGTGGGGGGGCTTCTGAGGTTAGACATGATGACCATTCCAACTCAACGTAGGCGGACATAGCCCTGATTTTTTCGGAGTAGGGGGATAAAGGGTAGTGATGAAGAATCATGTTCATGAAAGTTGGATCCGTGCGCTTAAATTAACAATAGTGCATCTACTCTAACGAATTCTCGGGCAAACGTATATTGTCGTTTATGAATCAACTCTTTCCGTTTGAGACCTTTTTCTACTACTAAAAAGCAGTTACTCTTACCTTTCAAAATCGACTTATACGGAATCCGTCTAATAAACTGTTATACCCAATGGAGAGTGATTTGAAATTCGTAGAGTACGGAAATCCAGAGGGGAAAACCGTTATATATTTTCATGGCGCACCTGGCTCACCGGAAGAATGCTCTATATTTGATAAACATGCCAAAGAGCACGGTCTAAATATTGTTTGTTATGATCGCTTCTCTATTGATTCATCATTACAGGGTCAGGATTACTATAAGTTTTTGGCTGACGCTATTATCGATAAAGCTAATGGAGAGCAAGTTGATTTAATTGGTTTTTCGATTGGATGTCATGCAGCGATTGAAGTAAGTCTTCATTTAGAAACTACTGTTCGCAACTTGCATCTCATATCTGCCGCTGCACCACTTGATGCTGATAATTTCTTGGATGGCATGGCAGGGAAAATTGTGTTTTCTATAGCAATGAAGCAGTCAACCATTTTTACCCTCTTATCTTACTGGCAAGCTCTTATTGCAAAACTAGCGCCTAGTATCCTATTCAAAATGTTGTTTGCTAGTTCTACAGGAGAAGATAAGGAATTATCTAAAACTACGGCATTTAAAGGATATATCACGCCAGTTTTAACTCATTGCTTCAATATAAATGTAAAGGGCTATATAAGAGAAATAACTCAATATGTAATACCTTGGAAAGAGTCTATGCTCAAATGCAATTCTAATACACATATATGGCATGGCATTAGTGATAATTGGTCTCCCGTTAGTATGGCCCATTACTTAAAGGAGAACATGTCTGCTTCCGCAAACCTTGAGCTAATAGCGGGTTTATCACACTATTCATGCTTATATACAGTTGTGCCCAAAGTATGCTCTCAAATAGCCAAAGCATAACAAGCAGCTGTTATTAATTTAGTGGGGTCATAATGTAGTTGGGGCGCATGAAACTTAAGGTGCTTTGGGGACAAGCTTTACACCAGACACGCCTGAAATGCAAGTATCTGCATCATAGGGCTGTCTCAATAATCATCAAAACTGACCAAAAGGTCGACAAAATTAGTATTATTATTTGTACGAATAACTTCCGTAAATGGCAAATTTGAGACGCTTAATCAATTGCTGCCCATTGGCAGATTTACGGGCACTTTTACCATCGATAAAAGGATGTCTGTTTATGGTTGCTAACCAGAAACTATTTCTTAGGCAAATTTAGTTCGGTAAATTGTTTTTAAAACGTCAGAAATCTTATCACCTGATGTCTCTTAATGGCACCGAAGAAACTTAGTTGTGCCAAATATAGCCGGTTGACAGATAATGCTCTGTGGCAAGTTCCACGAAGCAGGCAGTTGAGCTTTGTTAAAATTACACGACTTCTCATATCCCTATAAGTCTTGTTTGTTTCGAAGTTAGCCTCTATGCATCATAGGAAGCCAGCTGAGATGACGTTGAGAAAAAGAAGACTTTTGGGTCAGGCCATACATTTGACAATACACTCAAGTCTAAAGCCATAATATTGATCCTTTTGAAATAACGATTGCATACTTGTGCAAGTATGTGAATAATAAGCGTACTGTAAATTCTCAAGGATCAATCATGCTAGGTTCAACAATAACCGAAAGCTTAAATCAGAGTTCTGATTGGATTTTTTCAGACCCAAATTTAGTTGACAAAGGTCGAGGATTTCGAAACTTCGACGCAATGACGGCAAAGCACCCTGTGTTCGTCTCACACAAACATATCGATACAATGCGATCGATTGTTAGAACCCTTACGGATATGAGCGAGCGTCCTGATTTTCAACAAAAAATAAAAAAACACCTGCCATCAATCGTCACACACCCCACAAAAGCTGTAGGGGTGCTTTTTGGCTATGACTTTCATCTTAGTGACGATGGCCCAAAATTAATCGAAGTGAATACCAATGCGGGAGCAATTTATTTAAACCATTATCTCAGCCAAACCCAGTCACCCTGCTGTGATCGAATTGGCGCATTTATGAATTCTCCTACGAACAATGATGAGGCGCTAGAAAGCGCACTTCTTGTAATGTTTAAACACGAATATTTACGACAGGTACCTGAAGGAGTACTCCAAACAATTGCTATTTTAGACGACGAACCGGAAAAGCAATTTCTGTATGATGAATTCAAAATATTTCAAAGGATGTTCCAAAATGCGGGAATACAAACATTTATTGTAGACCCTAGTGAACTGGACTATGACGGAAATAAACTCAATTACCGAGGCAATACGATTGACCTTATCTACAATCGGCATACCGATTTCTATCTCGAAGGAGAAGAGCTGTTAAATATCAAGAATGCTTATCTTAATGGTCAAATCGTATTGACCCCCAATCCAAGAGCGTATGGTTATGCCGCCGATAAACGGCTCTTGAGTTTACTTTCAAATAAAGAGTTTCTTGATGCGCTCGGGGTAGACGATTCTTCAAAAAAACTACTTCTAAACAGCATTCCTAAAACCGTTATCGTCTCAAAAGAAAATGCCGACACTCTATGGATGCACAAAAAAAGCTATTTCTTTAAGCCGATGACTGGCTACGGTAGCAAAGCAACTTACCATGGAGCCAAGTTAACTCGAAAAACTTGGGAGTGGATCGTGGAATCAAAAAACTATATTGCCCAACAATTCGTGACTCCAAGCCGGAGGACATTAATTCAGGATGGTGAATCTAAAGAATTCAAAGTGGACATTCGAAACTATGTTTACAACGGGGATACCCTGTTGCTCGCAGCAAGACTTTATCGAGGTCAAGCGACCAATATGAAAACACCCGGTGGCGGTTTTGCCACTGTCTACAGTACCAATGAATAAAGGATGAAAAAATGAGTGACCTAGACTGTATCAACGAATGTAGCTCTGGAGACTTGGCAAAACTATTGGACTCGGAGTTTTTTAAAGCCTTAGCTGACCCATCGCGCCTTAATATTCTTGCATCACTTGCTCAAAAGAGCCCTGATCAAACAGTTTCAGAGATAGCCGAATGTTGCCCGCAAACCTTGTCTGTAGTTTCACGCCATCTAAAAATCTTAAAAGGCGGAGGGATTGTAACCTCTGAGAAAATAGGAAAAGAGGTAATTTACAGTGTACGTACGGGTGACGTTATTCAACGCTTAAGGAACCTGGCAGATGCTTTAGAAAAATGCTGCCCAGAAGAATGCATCATTCGATAACACGTTGAATAAAATAATACATAGAAACCACTTTAATACTTTAATACTTTAATACTTTAATACTTTAATACTTTAATACTTCAATGCGAACATATTTTTCATTTCCAAATAAGAGAAAATTGGATGCAACTATTGTTTAATTATTACGAAAAATTTGTCTTCTATTTACTGCAAAGCAGCGTTCATAAAAGGCTATTTGATGCGTGCCTAAGTTGACTAAATAGAAGGGATTTCTTAGTTACCTGAAGTCCGATTTTGGCACAACCTTCCGACTTAAGCATGGTGGTTTTATTCATTATGTACCATATGAATTTAGACTAGGATAGGATTCGGGTCTAGTATGGCTTAACCCTATAATAAAAAGGTGGAAAAGCAATGAACAGCTCTTATAGAAAATTCGTGCTTTTTATCTATAGTTTAATCATATGCTTGTTTAGTCCATTAATTCAGGCAGACTTTCATAAATCACTTCTTTGTACAGTTAGTGGTAGCCGCGACTATTTTAAGGTTTACCCACATCAGCTCATATACTCAAGTAATGAATTTTCACATTACCAGTTAATTAATGGGCTTACTGTATTGGTGGTTAATAAGAATACTATGCTGTTCAATCGATTATCTAATTTAAATCTTTTAAAAAGTTCAGCAATGGACCCTAACAAGCCGCCAGAAAATTATCAGTTTTTTAGTGGATCATGCAAATTTTCTTAAATTCAAGAAAACTAAAAATTGAAAAATTTATATCACAAGCCCCGTCAATATACAGGGCTTTTAATTTGTTCGTATGACGGCTTTGGGTCACCCTACATAACAAAGCGGAGTATAGGTGTTAAATACAAGCAACTTTCTTAAACAACATAACTGTCGTGTTTACCAAGGTTATTTCTATTGTCGATCCCCACGTTTTTGAGGCGTTGAAAGAGTTTATCGTAACCTTCTGTTAGCCTTTCTTAGTTTATTCCAGATACAGCCTACAACGTTTCAATCGAACCCTGTGTTTTAAAGGCACCTTAAGTGATTTCACCAGACCTAAATCAGAGCAATGACTTGCTTCGAGTAAATTGTCTATTTGCACTTTATCGTTTTTGGAAAGGGCTTGGTAAAAGTCTGATATCTGTTGGAACATCCAGTATGGATAGGTCAGGTTGTAACGACTTGCAGATGCACCATTGATCTTTAGATCAGTTTCTCCCAAGCGTGGGGGGAGCCTTTCTTTTTCAGGGTTTTCTTCCACCCAAATGTTAATTGCCTGAATACTATCATTGATTAACGGTAGTTGTTGTTCGATGATTAGTTTTATCAGAGGCAAAAGAGATTCTGGGACTTCATCATCTTCAAGAAAGCCATTAGTCGTCTGCCCAAATTTGTTTCTCAGCCGATTTATCCAGCCAAGAGTGTTTGGGTAATTGGCAACCAGTTCTTTGGGATAAGGGTCTCGATGCAGGTGAGCGTATATTGGCCCAAATAAAGAAAAGTCGCCCACACAGGGAGTGTTTCCAAGTAAATATGGGTGTTTTTCGAAATGTCGGTTTAAGGTCTTGAGTATGGTATGCGTATTTATTTCAAGAGCATTCTCGGTAGCCTCAGTAATGCCCAAAATAGGTAAATAGCCTTTCATTTTTCCTGCAAAGATTGACGCAACTTTCCGCTGAACGAAACCAGGGAAATAGGGGAGAGCGCTTTTACCAAATTCATTCAATATAAAACGACGGTTCTCTGGATAATTCCACCGGTAATGTAATGCGGCCATAGGCAGCCATTCGTCCCCACAAAGCTCCATAAGCATCGAAACCAGCGCTTGTTTTGGTGAGTTTGGAATAGTGGGTTTGTCTGGATAACGCTGCTCTAACATTCTAATAATGAAGCTTGAATCTTGAAGAACTTCTGCATGAGGCCCTGTCACCACGGGCATTATGATTTTGCCAACTTTGGGCTCGATAAACCGTTTCAGTGTAAGAATGTTGGGAACAACGGTTTTAAAGGGGATATTTTTATATTGAAGGTATGATCGAACCTTTGCGGTATAAGGAGAAACCTCCCAGCCATATAAAGTATATAGATCGCTGGTACTGTTTTTCATGATGATTCCTTATATTTGAAAATAAACGCGCTGTGTCAGCTTATATAGACGTACATAGGACGTCAATAATAGTCGGGGTAAGACAACTTTGCATACTTAGCCAAAATGTTTCGATATTAGTTTTTTATAATAAATTTTATAAACTTGCCAACTCATGTAACCGGCCACAAAATTGCCTATCATCGCGCCTATGAATAAACCGTTTAGTTCAGCTAACTCAGAACCAATCCATAATAAAGGCAGGTAACAGCCCAATAAGCGCAGAGCTGAAATTACTAACGCCAAATTTGGCATGCCCATGGCGCTGCAAACGGAAACCATGATCATACAGACTCCAAGCGCGCCGTAGCTTAAGGGAACAATCCAAAGGTATTCGTTCAGCGTGTTAGCGACAGCACTATCACTTGTTAATAAGTTGCTAAGTGGCATTGAAACTGACATCAAAATTACAGCTACGATCAGTTGCCATACAATAACAAAACAAACTGCAATTTTGACGATTTGATGAATCTTCTCAAAGTCATGACTACCGCGCAATTTTCCGATTATCGGTGGCATCGCCATGGTTAACGACAGTACGATAATGATAGAAAAAAACTCGAGCCGGCTCCCTAGGCCCCAAGCAGCAACAACAAAATCTCCGTAGCCAGCAATGATTGCGGTTGCAACCATTGCTGATAATGGTGGGATGAATTGACTCATCATGGCGGGTGTCATGAATGAAAATAAGCGTTTTAAGCCCGTTATGATTATCGTTGTATGTTGAGGAAGTATGATCAGGTGTTTGCGCAATATGAAGCTATATATAATGATACAGCCTGTGCCAAAAGCACATATTGTCGCCCATGCTGCACCTGCCATGCCCATATCCAAGGTAAAAATAAAAATCGGATCTAATATAATATTTAATACGCTGGTTAAAACCATCATCATGCCGGGTAAGAATGTTTCACCGTGAGCACGAAAGATGCTATAACCAAAATACAACATGGCCCCCAACCAACTACCGAGCAGCCATGGTAACCAATACTCTTGAATTAAAGGGAAAAGTGCTTCATTGGCGCCTAAGGCAATAATAATAGTTTTCTGATTACCCCATATCAGCAGGCAAAGCACTAAAATAAGGATAAAACCGGAAGCAATAACTAAGCTGCCAAGTTCTCTTGCAAATCGATAATCTTGTGTGCCTAATGCGATCGAAATAACCGTCGTGGTTGCAATACCTAGCCCAACCTGGATACCTATGATTAGCTGGTACATGGGAATAGTGAAACCCAAAGCAGCCAAGGGTTTAGCGCCGAGTTGACCAATGAATGCGCTGTCCACCAATTGGCAGCTCATGATTGCCAGCAAACCAATAAGCATTGGCCATGTCATTCGAAATAGTTGTTTGCTTAGTAGTACGGTATCTATACTCATGATTTACTTATAGTACGCCAGTTATAAAGCTGATCTTATGGTAGGGGATTGATACGCCAATCCTTAATCGTACGAATCTGGGTTATTTGTCTACAAAAACTACATGTATCTAACGGTTTTGCCAATTGCTTGTCTACTAGATAGGCGTTTCTGCGGTTTACCTACTTTCAGCGAGTGTAAAAATTTTGCTTATCCAGCACCGGTTGTAAATTTCAAGCTACAGCAATTTTTGTTAGATCCTTGAGAATTTTACCATGCTCCTCACGTTTATGGTTGTGAGTTATTGGTATTAGCAAAAACATAAAATACGATATGTAATGACTAACCTTTAAAATGTACTGGTGATAGGTCTAAATCAACCTTTGCATCAGCCGTTGAAACCTAGCCATATAAATTTTCATTGATTGATATAAAGAGCAGCTTAACTAAAAGCTGCCCTATGTTGATTATGAAAAATGTTTATTGAACAGCTAACTCAAGAATCTCTCGGCTCTTCTCTAAGGTAATAGACTGGTTCTCACCAAGTTTGATCATGCCGTGAGCTTCTAGCTGGTTAATAATCTGGTCGATTGCTGAACTTTTATCTTCACCATGTTCCGTGAGTTGGGTGGCGACATTCAGGCTATGATAGAAATTTTCAATTTCAACAATCGTTCTTTCAGCCAAATCATCGCTTTTATCTAAACCAAAGACATTGACCCCCATCTGCTCCAATTTCTCTTTTTTAAAACTCAACTGGTTTCGAAGTAGGGAGGGTTGGATAATTGCTAACGATCGACCGTGATCAACGCCATGCAACGCTGTCAGTTCATGGCCGATCATATGAGTTGCCCAATCCTGAGGTACACCTAGACCAATTAAACCGTTTAATGCCTGATTGGCTGTCCACATCAGATTGGCTCGCCAGGTGTCATTATCACGATCGTCATACTGACTTGCTAAAGTAATCAGGCTCCGGAGTAAGGTTTCAGCATAACCATCTTGAACTAATGCTCCTGCGGGACGAGTTATGTATTGTTCACAAGTATGAACCCAAGCATCCACGATACCGTTGATGAGTTGACGTTCAGGTAGACTTTTCATTACATCCGGGTCCATCACCGCAAATTCTGGTTGAACGGCAGGTGAGAAGAAGGGAAGTTTGTCATTTGTTTCTGCTTTGGTGATCACTGCGCCTGAGTTAGATTCTGAGCCGGTTGCCGGTAGTGTGAGTACCGCACCGAGCGGGATTGCTTCGTTTACTTGATGCTTGCCCAATAAAATATCCCAACCTTGCCCTTTATAAAGGGCCGCAGCAGCAACGTATTTTGAACCATCAATAACCGACCCGCCGCCGACAGCTAGAATATATTGGATGTTTTCTTCTTTAGCTAGTGCAACGGCTTTATCTAGGGTTTCCATGGTTGGGTTCGGTTCTACGCCAGAAAATTCCAACCAAGTGTGCGCTTCCAAAGCTTGGCTGACTTGTTGATAGACCCCGTTGTGTTTAATGGAGCCACCACCATATATGACCAGTACTTTTTGATCGCTTGGAATACTGTGGGCGATGCTTGCGATTTTGCCTTTACCAAAGTGTATTTGAGTAGGGTTAAGGTAAGAAAATTCCATTAAATTAAGCCTCATAAATAATTGAAAATACAATGCGAACTTGGCTAAAGTTATCTGTGTCCAAGTTGTGAGTTGCATATTAGTGCTTATGTATTGAGAAAAATACCACTTAAAGTGGAATAAAGTTGCCTATTAATGCTTTAATATGTATTTTGTCTAGGGTGTGTGATTTTCATGAATGGAGTGTGTAAATGACAATACTTGCGAAACTGATGCAATCTTATGCAGACTTTAAATCATTGAATATGCTTGAAGGTTCCCGTAAGACGCTAATACCAGGCGTGAGTTTTTATCGTGTGAGCAAGGCCAGTGGTCGTCAGCCTTTGTTATATCAATCGGGAATCATTGTTATGGGGCAGGGGCATAAAGAAATTCATCTCGGGAATGAAACCGTGTGTTATGGCCCAGGCGACTTTTTGGTACTAGGGGTACCTTTACCTTTGGAGTGTGAGGCTTTTTCTGAGAACGGTTTACCTATTCTGGGTTTATCTATCAACGTAAATTCAACACTTTTACATAAATTAGTGAACCTACTTGCAGATGAGAGGGCTCAGAGTGAGGGGTACGCAAGTCCTACTTCTAACTTAGACCTAGGCATCAAATCTGAGAGTATCAATAACGCTTTGGATGATACGATTAAACGATTGCTACATGTTCTGCATAATGATATTGAAGCCAAAATCATTGGACCTGCACTTGTAGAAGAGATCGTTTTTCGTGTATTGACGGGTGAAAATGGCCATATATTGTTTGATCTTGCTCGTCATGATGGACACTATGCACGCATCGCTAAAGTCTTGAACAGAATGCATCATGACTATGCGCAATCGATCACGGTTGAAGGTTTGGCTGAACAAGCCAATATGAGTATATCGGGTTTCCATCGCGCGTTTAGGCAAGTCACCATGGAAACACCGCTTCAATATCTTAAGAAGGTGCGTTTAAGTAAGGCGAAAGAATTAATTATATCGGAAGGGCTTCGAGCCAACGATGCGGCGATGCAGGTGGGTTATATTAGCCCCTCTCAATTTAGTCGTGAATTTAAACGCCACTTCAATACCACGCCACGTTCATTGTTAAACTAGAGATATCTTTGGTTAGGATAAAGACTGTGAATATATTCTTATATCTTGTTGGAGCAGCTTACTGTGTAGTTTTTCTGAAGTTAATGAGACACTGTTCACGTTTCTGCGTGTGTACGCCTAGGCCTACGCCCTTCGGCTGATCTAACTAAGCCTAGTTGATCCCTATTATTACCTTCATCGAAACAAACGGAGATAAGCAAAAAACTTCAGGCCTTTTTGCTTACCTCAGTTATCAATTTCGATACTTTTGAAACTTTCCTTATTAGGGTTTCCTACAAGCCCGTTTAGTGAACGCGATGATTAGGTATTTCGGCACCTTTCATCGCTTTTTTTTGCCTAGGATTTGACATTGGTCCAATTTATTTATTCAGTCAGGCTCGTTTCGGTTCTATAAATAATCAATTAAGTAATACTTAATTGAAAACTACACCTAACTGGACGGTGAGAGGTAATTTATATGTCTTCTATTGGCTCCAAGAGGTATACGAGTAACGATAAACCACTAATTCTGAGAAAAGAGACCCTTTCAGAGTTTATGTAATAGCGCGAAATTTTTATTAGTTTACTGTCAAAACCTACGCAGATTTTAAGTTAAGGCTCATTGTGTTGGTCAAAGTAAAGTACTAGTAGCGACTGTTTGAGTTTTCACACAGCTTAGAGAATAAGCTATCCATGTTTAGAAATTAAGTTACACTGTAACTTGAATATTTTGACTTTAATGGGAATGGTTATCAGGTGTCAACGGTCCTTTTCATTATTCCTAGTACCGCTCGCTTTGGTTCTTTTTAAAATGAGTTCCTTCAGTTATTTGACCGAACACATTGATAGCAAACTTGTAGAATTAAATGAAAATGGTACGACTGAAAAGTTAATGGAAAAACCTTAAGCTTTTGAAGCGGCCTCAACAATAAAAACTGAAAACACAAAAGACAGAGTTTATGATTATGGTTGACCAGGCAAAGCTTCCAACTCGTATACACCTTAGGATGCTTCGAAGTGAAATTATTAGTGTCTCTGCGATAAAGCTAGCGATCTTGAATCTGCGGAAATGATTCCTTTACCTCGAGATTGCTTTAGATTGATTCTTGCGCTGACTTTTGTGTTCATAGCAACAGGTTGCACGTGGTCTGATAAGTCGTTGAACGCGGAGATACTTGGTGCCAATGGCCTCTTTTTTGATGCTCATGACCAACTCTATGTCGCTAGTGTTATTGGTGCTGGTATCTGGGTAATTGATCGTGAAAGTGGTGAGACGAAGAAAGTTCTCAGCGAAAATCAGGGGGTATTTTCTCCTGATGATGTGACTATCGGACCAAACGGAGTGGTCTATTTTACCAACACTCTACATGGTACCGTCGGTTCACTCTCGCCAGATGGAAGGGTGACTGAGATTGCCAACCTAGGGATTGGAGTCAACTCGCTGACGCTAGCGGATGATGGTCAACTCTGGGTTGGACGTGATTTTCTTGGTGATGGACTCTATCAACTCGATCCTGATGGTAAGACTGAACCTAGAACTGTTATCACCGAACCTGGTTGGATCAACGCAATGGACTTTGGGCCGGATGGGATGCTCTATGGCCCTGTCTATAGTAAGTCTGTTGTGGTACGAATAAACCCCTTGAATGGTGTTATGACGTCTGTTGCTGAAGAGTTTTCGGCAAAGCTTCACGCGGTGAAATTTGACCAGGCTGGTCGCTTGTATGTGCTTGAGAGTCGTCCGGGTCGAGTAATTCGGATTGATCTCGATAGTGGTGATCGAACCGTTCTTGGGAGTTATGCTCCGGGCCTCGACAATCTTGCGTTCGACTCGAGCGATCGACTCTTCGTATCAAGCTATTTAGACGGCTCTATTCATGAAGTTATGAAAGACTTTTCACTACGTGTAGTGAGAGGCCCGTCCGAGAAAGCAGTTAGTTATACGCTTGCATTTTTCATCGGTATACCGGTTTTCTTTGTACTCGTGCTTATAGCAATAGTGGTCTTTTTGAGGCGGGTGTACTTGCGTCATCGAACGGTCAACTAAGGTAACTGGATACGTGTATTTAGGGAGGTGTTTAACGCACTATATTCGTAACTGGCAGAAGCATGTTCTACTTAATTGATTAAAGGGTAAACAAAGAATTTAATAGAACGGTCCAACTATAAAACTCAGTAGTCGGACTTGGTGAAGTTGGTGTGTTAGTCGGCATAAGCTTTATAAATGTATCTAGAGATAATATAAAATTGAAAATATTTATTCTTATAATTTGTGTTTTATTCCTTGTATCTTGCGCTGAAACGCCGAAATGTAACTATAGTGGTGATAGTTCTCTAGAAGCAAATGCAGGTTGTTTAGTCGTTCATGAAAATAAACTATTGATAGTTGAAGATAGTAAAGGGCGAATGTCATTGCCTGGAGGCAGTAAGAATTCTGGCGAAGTAGCACAATGTACTGCAGAGAGAGAGGTTTGGGAAGAGACTGGGGTAGAAGTTAAGGCCGTTAAACGAATCACAACATTTAATAACGGATTTCAGTTGTTTGAATGTGATATTTCAGGAAAACAAGTCTTAGATGGTGCTACTCGTCCTTGGCGTTTTGAAATTGATGAAATACATTGGTTTGGGCTTAGCCAATTTGTAAATAAAAATTGGCGTTATCCTGAGCAGTTGGCTTTAATGAAAGCGCATCTAAAAAATCATTACACCGATGACTAAATTATTATTTCGAGCTATAAATACCATCGAGAAAGTTGAATCGCCTAACAAGTGACTATGGTGTCAAACCCTAATTTTTAACTCATTTTAGAGTCCCACATGACGTCATCTCTGACCATCGAATTTAAGATGACAATCATCTTTCTCACGCAGGGAATAATTGCTATTTTCTTCGGTTTTCCAGCAGCTACTAATCGCTGATATGTAGACTTGAATACAGGATTGCACTGCATTGCTGACATCATAGCCATATACATCACAGTCCTGATGTTATGGCGTCCACCTCTTATTATTCGTTTGCCTTCGTAAATACCACTTTCTCTATTAATTGGAGCGACACCAATCAATGCGGAAGCTTGTTTATTAGTTAGATAACCCAATTAAGGCATGTCGCTTAAAAGGTTAAATGAGACAACATTACCAACTCCTGGCATGCTTTGAATTATTTTATTTTTGGTTTTGTATTCGTCGCATTCTTGAATGAGCTTTGAAAGTTTTCTATCGATTTTTTCGAGCTGGTTTTTAAGTGCTGTCAGCATAGGTTTGATATTACCTGTAATTTCTTTAGGCATAATTTGAAGTCGATTTTTTTCCATCGTTTGCATGGTCATTAGCTGTCTAAGGCGTGATAATAAATCACTCATAGCTAGCGCTTTATTGAGGCCTTAATAAGGAGCGCTTAAACTTCATGGTATCCGCTTTAAATGCTTGGCCAGATTTTCCTAAAGCTTATAATTCCCAACCAAGGCTTTTGATCAAAAGCCAACCCTTTTTGAAAAGAGGTAAACCGCTAGCTCACAACCTAAAGCAACCATTATCTTGATGCTGAACAATGCTATCCTTAGCATTTGTAAAATACGGATTCAGTCTAATAAAAGGTTCTGGTAAATAGCTCATAAGAGAATCTAGATAGGATGTTCTGATTTAAATGGTTCAGGAAACAATTCAGGCAAGTCAGCAATACTATTGATTACATGATTTGGTTGATATGAATAGTTCTCTAATTCTTCCATAGACGTCCCACCAGACATCACCAATACGGTATTGTAGCCCATTTCAACACCGCCCAGAATATCGGTGTACATAGTGTCACCAATCATGACTATTTGCTCTGTTCTAAGTTTTAACTTTTTCCGAGCTAGACGCATCATAATGCCGCTGGGTTTTCCAACATAAAAAGCTTTTTTACCGGTAGCCTTTTCTACGAGAGCCGTTATCGCACCACAACCTGGACGAATACCGTCTTCAACAGGGCAACTTATATCTAGGTTCGTTGCAATTAACTTTGCTCCTTTGAATACCATCTTTGTCGCTTTTTCTAAGTTTTCAAAGTTAAGTGAGCGACCCTCTCCGATAACCACATAATCAGGATCGTCATCGACAATGGAGTAGCCGTTTTCATGCAGCGCTAAGTTTAATCCACCTTCGCCAATGGCGTATGCCGTGCCGTTAGGTTTTTGATTTGCAAGAAAGCTAGCCGTAGACATTGCACAGGTAAATATGTGCCCTTCTTGGGCATTAATACCCATTTTATTTAATTTATAGGCAATGTCGCGACAGGTTTTTTGACTATTATTGGTTAAAAACAGCAACGGTATTTTATTTTCTATCAGCCTATTGATTACATCAACAGATCCATCAATAGGATTCGTGCCTTTATAAATTACGCCATCCATGTCGATAAGAAAGCCAAGTTTATTTGTCATAAATAACCTTTATAATGTGTAT